>ERZ773228.5-NODE-5-length-259287-cov-41.088272_pt1 | contig 259287 bp, 253 predicted proteins | sample MGYA00580524_ERZ773228 | MGnify/ENA primary metagenome ERZ773228 (study PRJEB29015, sample SAMEA2737768) | human gut metagenome | biome: human gut; feature: human-associated habitat; material: faeces | place: China | collected 2012 ... | reverse complement strand
GTATAATATCTATTGTAAACGGAACTGGAAAGGTGCGTTATACTACAATTGTCAATATTCTTATGCTTTGGGCGGTCAGAATTCCAAGTGCCTATATTATTAACAGATACTTTGATGGAACATGGGTAATGTTGTGCTTCCCAATTTCTTTCAGTTTTGGAATGTTTGCAATGATAGGTTATTATCTGTTCTCGCCAGCATGGAAAGAAGTTATGAGAATGGCAGAAAAAAATTCATAATGCCGGTAAAATATAAACCTCTGTAGTTTTTATTATTCTTCTTTTTTAAGATATAATACTAGAAAAGAATTTAGTTTCAATATTGACGCATATTCATGAATATGATAATATAGCAAATGTTCGCGGATATGGCGGAATTGGCAGACGCGCTAGATTTAGGTTCTAGTGTCAACAGACGTGCAGGTTCAACTCCTGTTATCCGCATATTTTTCAGGCTGATGCACTTCTTTGTGTGTCAGCTTTTTTTGATTTGGAAAATATCAGATTGTGGTGTACAATAAAGAAAACATGTCCGGAAAGGAGACCAATATGGCAGAGTATGTATTAGAAAACAACATTTTAAAAGTTACGGTGGATTCTAAGGGATGTGAAATAAGAGATGTATTGTGTAAAACTGACAATACACACAGAATGTGGAACGCCAATCCCGAAGGATGGAAAAGAGTTGCACCTGTTCTTTTCCCGCTTATTGGCAAATATAAGGATAACCAAAGCATTTATAATGGAAAAGTATATGAAATGGGTCAGCACGGATTTGCAAGAGATATGGAATTCACACTTGTTAAGCATAATGACGGTATGCTGGTTATGAGACTTGAATCCGATGAAAATACTAAAGAGAAATATCCTTTTGATTTTGCATTGGAGCTGGAGTATCACCTTATTGACAATGAGATTAAAGAAGTATACAGAGTAATCAATAAAGATAATGTAATGATGCATTTCAGCATAGGTGGTCATCCGGCTTTTGTAACACCAGAGAATGATGCAAGCATGGCTGGCTGTAAGATAAGATTTGATGCAGACAGAATTACATATCATCTGATAGGAGATTATCAATTAATGGCTAGGGACGAGTATGAGCTGCCATTAATTAATCATGAATATACAATACAAGAGGACAGCTTTGAAAAAGATGCATTTATAATTGAGGGTGGTCAGGCAGGAACAGTAAGTCTTGTTAAAAATGAAAAGCCTTTTGTTACAGTTAAGTTTGATACGCCGGTATTTGGTCTGTGGTCATGCAAATCAAAAAATGTTCCATTTGTATGTATAGAGCCGTGGTATGGAAGAACAGATGCCATAGATTTTACAGGGGAGCTTAAGGACAGGGAATACAGTAATCATATTGATGCCGGAGAAGTTTTCGAGAAGTCATTTTCAATCTTTTTTTATTAATAACATTATTAACATAAAAACAGCGCCGTATGCCATTGTATGCAATATAGCGCTGTTTTTTATGCAAAGTGATTACTTTAAAAACATATGTATTAAACTGTTATTTGTTTTTGTGTATGGCTGGTAGCGCATAGGCAGGTCAAGCCAGCATTTTTTATCTACAATGCTCTTATAGTGTGAAAATGTATCAAATCCGGCTTTTCCGTGATATGAGCCCATGCCGCTTTCACCGAATCCACCAAAGCCCATCTTGGAAGTTGCAAGGTGAATGATTGTATCATTGATACAGCCACCACCGTAATTGCATCTTGAGGTTACATAACGGGCTTCTTTCTTATTCTTAGTGAATATATACAGAGCAAGCGGGTGCATGTGTGCATTAACAGTGTTTACTGCCTCCTCGACAGAGTGAAAGGCAAGTATAGGCATAAGCGGACCAAAAATTTCTTCCTGCATCACAGCGTCGTCAAATGTAACATTATCCATTATCGTAGGTTCAATACGCAGAGAATCTGCATCTGATGCACCACCAAGAACGACTTTGCTGGTATCGATAAGACCTGATATTCTGTTAAAATGCTTTTCATTAACAATTTTGCCATAATCATTGTTGTTAAGTGGAGAATCTGTAAACTGGCGCTTTGTTTCGTGGATAAGTTCTTTCACAAGCTGGTCTTTGATACTGTCCTGAACATATATGTAATCAGGCGCAACACATGTCTGCCCGCAGTTTAAGAATTTGCCGAATACAATTCTTCTGGCAGCGAGCTTTAAGTCCGCAGATTCTGTTACTATACATGGGCTTTTTCCGCCAAGCTCAAGTGTTACCGGGGTTAAGTATTCAGCGGCTTTGCGCATAACTTCTTTGCCGACAGCCTGGCTTCCTGTAAAGAATATGTAATCAAAATGTTCATTAAGCAGACAATTATTTTCAGCTCTTCCGCCAGTTACAACAGATACATAAGCAGGGTCAAATACTTCTTTTATTATGAGGCACATAACATCGGTGACATAAGGTGAGTACGCACTTGGTTTAAGAATCGCAGTGTTTCCTGCGGCAATTGCATCAACAAGGGGTTCCATTGTCAGAAGAAATGGATAATTCCAAGGACTCATAATAAGGACAACTCCCCGTGGTGACGGCTTCTTAAAGCTTCTGGAATGAAATTGCGCAAGGGGTGTTGGAACATTTTTCTCTCTGCTGAATTTCCTAATATGTTTTAGCATATAAGATATCTCGCTGAGAGTAAGCCCGACTTCACACATATAACTTTCAAACTGGCTTTTGCCAAGGTCTTTATAGAGAGCATCAAATATTTCATTCTCATGTTTCTTAATTGCCGAATATAGTTTCTTTAAGGCATCAATTCTTACATTTACATCAAGTGTTGTACCTGTAAGAAAGAAATGTCGCTGCGATTGTACAAGTTTATTGATTTGTGTAGCTTCCATATTATACCTCATTTTCATGTGTATTATCTTTCATAAGTTTATAGTAGAATTGTTCGAGTGTCTTAGCGTCCATAAGAACCGGAACAGGGTAGAGAGGATTAGCCTCTTTGTCAGCATACCCTGCAAGCTTAGGAATATCCTCCTCTTTAATCTCAGGAATTGTATCGCCAATGTTAAATCTTGCTTTCATATCTTTGACTGCCTGTATAAATGCTTTGGCAGCAGTCTCATCTGGCATATCCTTATCTGCAACACCGGCGGCAATTGCAAGGTCATGCAGCTTCGTATAGATGGATTCTCCATAGCTTTCAAGAACCATTGGGAGAATTACGGCATTTGCAAGTCCATGAGGAACATTATATTCGCCACCTAGAGAATGTGCAACTGCATGGACATATCCTACATATGATTTAGTGAATGCACATCCGGCATAATAAGCAGCTTTAAGCATATTCTTTCTTGCTGTTGTATCAGAACCGTTAGTGTATGCTCTGTCAAGATTGTTAAATATTAACTCAGTAGCCATAAGTGCATCTTTTCTTGTACCCGGAGTTGTTGAGTTTCCGATGTAGGCTTCAACGGCATGTGTAAGTGCATCCATTCCGGTAGTTGCGGTAATTGAAGCAGGAAGTGTAAGGGTTACTTTCGGGTCAAGGACTGCATATCTTGGAATAAGCGGAAAGTCGTTGATAGCATATTTGTGGCGGGTTGTGGCGTCTACAATTACGGCTGCAAGAGTAGTTTCACTTCCAGTTCCTGCTGTTGTAGGAATTGCAACCAGCAGAGGAAGCTTTGCATGGACCTTAAGGATTCCTCCAAGCTTAGACAGATGTGTCTTAGGTCTTGCTATTCTTACACCAACAGCTTTGGCACAGTCCATGCTTGAACCTCCGCCAAAGCCGATTATGCAGTCACATTTGTTATCTTTATATATGGCAAGTGCCTCTTCCACGGTATCAGTTGTAGGGTTAGCTACAGTTTTATCGTAAACGTGGTATTCAATGCCGGCATTGTCGAATACATCTGTAAGCATAGAAAGAATGCCAAGCTTTGCAATTCCGGGATCAGTAATAATTATAGGACATGATTTCTTCTTTTTGTTAAGTACAGATGGAATGTCAGACAACGCGCTTACAATTTTAGGCTTCCTGTATGGAAGAAATGGCAGTGCAATCTTGAATACAGTCTGAAAACTTCTGCAGTATATTTTCTTGAAAATGTTCATTGTACACCTCTTTTGAACTTAAAATATTTTGACTACCAAATTATAATGCGATAGCGAGTTATTTACAAGTAAATATGTATAATTGATTTATATACAAAACTTAATAAATAATTAAAATGATTTACCACTTTACAATTCTTTTTATATTTGGTATATTATATTTAATATAAAAATAAAAAAGCAAGTTGTATAATTAAATTAAAACGATTATAATATGATAAAGAGAGGGTATATATGGATATAGAAAAAATAAGAGAAGCATGTATATTAAGGAAGATAAAGTGGTCAGTACATGTTGCAGCAAGAATGGCTGAGAGGGATATTAAGAGGAGTGATGTTATCAATTGTATAATGAATGGGGAGATTATTGAGCATTATATTAATGATTATCCTAGCTGTCTGATATTTGGATATACATTAAGAAACAGAGTTATACATGTTGTATTAGGTTATGATGGAGAGAATGTGTATATAGTAACAGCATATTACCCTAATACGGATAAGTTTGAAGCAGATTTAAAGACAAGAAAGGAGCAATAGTATGTGTTTTTATTGTAAATGTAAAACAACAAAACCATCGGTTACAACACATGTTGTTACTTTTGATAATTGTGTAATTATAATTAAGAATGTTCCTTGTGAGGAATGTGAGGAATGTGGAGAAAAGTATTTTTCAGATGAAGTCATGTCTCGTTTGGAAAAGATTGTAGAAAAGGCAAGAGAGATTGCCAGTGAAGTATATGTTACCGATTACAATAATAAAGTTGCATAAGGCGCCAGACTTTATACAAAGCACCTTATGCATAAGAATTATTAATTAGTCAGGAATCTGCAGACCGGTTCCATCCATATGGAAATTCTCAGTATTAATAAGCTGCGATACAGGCACGATTTCGTAGCCTTGTGACTGCAGGCCGGTTATTACGGATTCGAGAGCTTCAGCTGTGTATTTAGCACCATTGTGCATAAGAATTATGGAACCGTTCTTAAGAGCTTTATGTGTTGTCACGGTCTTAATTATGTTGTCTGTTCCATAGTCCTTCCAGTCAAGGGAATCTACATCCCATTCTATAGGATAGAAGTTACAACCATAGACTGTATCAATAAGTGTTGAATTATAATCACCGTATGGCGGGCGGAACAAGAAGCTCGTATATCCGGTGATTTCTTTTATTTTATTGGCAACAGACATGATTTCATCTTTCTGCTCATTTACAGAAAGTTTACTCATTTCTTTATGGTTCTGGCTGTGGTTGCCGAGGTCGTGACCTCGGTTATAGATTTCAAGAACCTTATCAGGGTAGCTGTCCACCCAGCCTCCGGTCATGAAAAATGTGGTTTTGATATTATATTTATCAAGAATGTCAAGAATCTTTATAGTATCTTCATCGCCCCATGCGGCATCAAATGATATGGAAACATATTTTTTGGAGGTATCGAGATTAGTCTTTTTACTAAGGTCAACACAGTATATAGGAAGTTTACGGCTGCCTATGCTGCAATTGCCCATGATTGCACCGCCGCCAATTCCGTTTCCCTGATTGGATGAGTTGTATGGCGGTAATCTGTCGGTATTGGGAGTGTTGTCAGAAGTATGTTGGGTGTCTGATGATTCCGATGTTTCGTTATGGGTTTTAGTTGTTTTTACGATTGAATCTGATGATGTTTTTTTATGCCTTGCGGTTATTATGCCACAGATTACTAAAATGATTATAACGCAGTATATGAATATAATGCGCATTTGTTTATTAGAAAAAAGAGACATACTGATACCTCGGATAATGCTTAGTATCAATATATCTCTTTACATTTTAAAAAATTACTGCTTTTTTCATTACTTAGCAGAAGAACTGCTTTCTGTTGCAGATGTATCTTTAACAAGGCCATCAGGATGGAGTGAAACATTTAATTCACTTGTGCTTTCATCGTAATCATCGCCAAGAATCTGCTTAACGAGAGTCTGGCAGTATGAAAGGCTGAAATCAGAGCAGCCGGAATCGTTGCGGATTGCGTTGCCTGATGCCAGTGATTCTGTGTAATCACTTAATTTATATGTAGTGATTGCTTTCTGACCAAAAAGCTTCTGTGTTATAACAGGTGTAAGATTATAATTCTTAACATAACAGCCTGTTTCATCTTTAACAAGTGTCATCTTGGCCATACCGCCTATCATACGAGGCTTCTGGTCCTGATTAGAAACGAAGTTACCAAGTGAATAGTATACAAGCATTTCATGCCCCTTAGTATCAGATACTACCTCGACAGGCTCAAGGACATGAGGATGTGTACCGATAACAACATCAACACCAAGGCTTAAGAAAAGCTGTGTCCAGTAATTCTGGTTAGAATCTGGTGTGTAGACATATTCAGTACCCCAGTGTGGAAGTACAATAACCATATCAGCAAGCTGTTTAGCCTTAGTTACATCTGCTGTAATCTTATCCTTATCAAGCATGTTTACAATATAAGGCTTGGAATCAGGAATAGGAATTCCATTAGTTCCGTATGTGTAGTTAAGGAATGCTATCTTGAAGCCTTCTTTTTCATAAACATATATATTCTCATAGTCTTCCTCTGTTTCGTTGATACCAAGAACAGTAGTATCAGGATGATAAGTCTTCCAGAATGAAAGGCAGTTCTCAACACCCTTAAGCCCCTTGTCTAATGTGTGGTTGGTAGCATGAAGGATAATATTGAAGCCTGCTTTAACTTCTGCATCACCAAGTGCCCATGGTGAGTTAAATGTTGGATATCCTGTGTAAGCAAAATCAGAACCGCCGAGGATTGTTTCCTGATTAACGATTTTTATGTCTGCAGAGCTGATATCCTTAGCTATGTTAGTGTAGAGGTGGTCGAAGTTGTAAGTTCCATCATCCATAAGACCACTTTTTACTACACCTTCATGCATAAGCATATCACCAATCATCATAAGGTCGACTTCGATAGTCGGAACCTTGGTTGTAGTTTCTTCCTCTGTTGTTGGTTCAGCAGTAGTTTCATTATTCTGGTTATCGGCAACAGAAGGATTATTTTCTTTTTTGTGACTGCCAATAACAGCGAATATGATACCTATAGTTACAACAAAGAGTACAGCAGCAATGATAGCAATGAGTTTTACATTAAGTTCAGAGCGTCTGCGTCTCTTAAGAGGTACATTTGTTTTCTTAGCCATAATTTATCTCCCTTAAAATTATTAATATATGTCTTAAAAAGACAAAATATGCATAACTATGGTACATTAAGAAACAAAATTATTCAAGAAAAATATTAGTATTCTACACAAAGAGATTAAAATGTAGTATATTTATAAAAGTTGGCAATAAGCCACAATAAGAAATATATAATTATAACGGAGGTTTCTTATGAGCAGATACACTAAGGACGATATATTCAGAATGGTTGAAGAAGAGGATGTAGAGTTTATACGTCTTCAGTTTACAGATATTTTTGGAACACTTAAGAATATTGCAATTACTTCAAGCCAGCTTGAGAAGGCACTTGATAACAAATGCATGTTTGACGGTTCTTCTGTTGAAGGCTTTGTAAGAATTGAAGAGTCAGATATGTATCTGTATCCTGACTACGATACATTTGAAATATTCCCATGGAGACCACAGCAGGGAAAGGTTGCAAGACTTATCTGTGATGTGTATACACCGGATGGCAAGCCTTTTGAGGGCGACCCAAGATGGATTCTTAAGAAAACTATTAAAGAAGCGAATGAAATGGGATACCGTTTTGATGTCGGTCCCGAATGTGAATTCTTCTTATTCCATACAGATGACAACGGACTTCCTACAACTTTAAGCCATGAAAAAGCTGGATATTTTGATCTTGGACCTAATGACCTGGGCGAGAATATAAGAAGAGACATGGTTCTTACTCTTGAGGAAATGGGATTTGAGATTGAGGCTTCACATCATGAGGTTGCTCCTGCACAGCATGAGATTGATTTTAAATATGATGAGGTTTTAAAGACAGCAGATAATATACAGACATTTAAGATGACAGTTAAGACAATTGCCAAGAGACATGGACTTTATGCAACATTTATGCCAAAGCCAAAGTTTGGTATCAGCGGTTCTGGAATGCATATTAATATGTCACTTGCAACTGAAGAGGGTAAGAATATATTTGCAGATGAGAATGGAAAGATTGGTTTATCAGATGATGCATATCATTTTATTGCTGGTATTATGAAGCATGCAAGAGGTATGTCAGCAATAACTAATCCGCTTGTTAATTCATATAAAAGACTTGTTCCGGGATATGAAGCACCTGTATATATAGCATGGTCAGCAAAGAACAGAAGTCCGCTTATAAGAATACCTGCATCAAGAGGAAATGGAACGAGAGTTGAGTTAAGAAATCCGGATCCGACAGCTAATCCATATCTGGTACTGGCACTCTGCCTTGCAGCAGGACTTGATGGTATTAAGAACAAGATAGAAGTACCTGATAGTGTTGACTGCAATATATATGAGATGACACCTGGCGAGAGAAGGGCAGCAGGAATAGAGAATATGCCGGCAGACCTTAAGGAAGCAGTTGACTGTCTTGTGGCAGATGAGTTTTTATGCAGCGTACTTGGAGAACATATTACAACCAAATATGTTGAAGCTAAGATGAAAGAATGGGAAAACTATACAACAAGAGTCTCACAGTGGGAAATAGATGAATATCTCTACAAGTATTGATTAAACATGGTAAAGCGTATGCTAAGTAGAAAAGGAGTTAATTGATGTCCACATTGATTGTAGCATTTCCTAAGTTAGAGGAGGCTAAAGCAGTAAGGAACCTTTTGATTCACAGAGGCTTTGATGTCGCTGTACCATGTACGAGTGGAGCACAGGCAATCAATCAGGCAGATACCTTGTCTGATGGAATAATAATATGCGGATATAAGCTGTCAGATAATATGGTTTATACTGAATTATATGAATATAAGCCAAAGAGCTTTGAGATGTTGTTAGTTGCGTCCCAGAACCGATGGGAAGATTGTCAGGACAATGGAATTGTATGTGCGGCAATGCCAATAAAGGTTAATGACCTTGTGTCAACTATAGAGATGATGCTTCAGGCACAGATAAGGCGTAGAAGGAAATTAAGGTCACAGCCAAGAAAGAGAAGTCCGGAAGAACAGAAGATAATTGATGATGCAAAGCATCTGCTTATGGAAAGAAATAATATGTCAGAGCAGGAGGCATTCAGATATATCCAGAAATGCAGCATGGACAGTGGCAATACAATGGTAGAGTCAGCAACTATGGTAATGGGAATATATCAGGATGTATGACAAATGTGATTTATCACTGCATTTATAATATATAGGAAAAGGGAGACGCAGTATGAAGTTTACTAAAATGCATGGAGCAGGCAACGACTACATATACGTAGACTGCACACAGTCGGTAATTGATAATCCGTCACAGGTCGCAATTGATTTAAGTGACAGACATTTTGGAATAGGTTCAGATGGACTTATTCTTATTAAGAACTCAGATAAAGCTGATTTCTTTATGGAGATGTACAACGCAGATGGTTCGCAGGGACAGATGTGTGGCAATGGAATAAGATGTGTTGGAAAGTTCGTGTATGACAATGGACTTACAGATAAGACAACAGTTACTATTGATACACTTGCAGGTGTGAAGATACTTGAACTTAAAACCGGTGCAGATGGCAGGGTTGAGACGGCAAGGGTTAACATGGGCGCACCAATTCTTGAGGCAGCACAGATTCCTGTTGATACGAAGGAACTTAAAGAATATAAAGGCTGTGAGACAGAGACAATTGCCGGACAGGTTGTTAAGACACCTGTTGTGGATGAGACTATTGTTGTAGAAGGTAAGGAGTACAAGGTAACAGCAGTTTCTATGGGTAATCCTCATGCTATTGTTTATCTTGATAAAGATATTGATATTAAGAAATTTGAGATTGAAAAAATCGGACCTTTCTTTGAAAATCACAAAGCATTTCCAGAGAGAATTAATACTGAATTCATTCAGGTTGTAGATAAGAATAATCTTAATATGCGTGTGTGGGAGAGAGGTTCCGGGGAGACACTTGCCTGTGGTACAGGTGCATGTGCGAGCCTTGTTGCAACTGTTCTTAACGGAATGTGCGACACAACAGCAACACTTCATCTTCTTGGTGGTGACTTAAAGATTACATGGGATAAAGATGAGAATACCGTATATCTTGAAGGCCCGGCGAAAACAGTATTTACAGGGGAGGTAGATATTTAATATGATGACAGATATGACAATGGATAATTTTCTTGCGGTTTTATCTTCAAGTGAACCGGTGCCGGGAGGCGGCGGAGCGTGCGGATATGTGGCAGCAGTAGGCATGAGCCTTGGTAATATGGTGCTTGCACTTACTACAGGAAAGAAGAAATATGCAGAGTATCAGGAAGAGATTGAAGAACTTATTGTTAAAGCGACAGACCTTACAAAGAAACTTGCAGAGTGCATGGATAAGGATGCTGAAAGCTTTAAGCCTCTTGCAGCAGCTTATGGTCTTCCTAAGCATACAGAAGAACAGATTAAGGAAAGAGAAGCAATTATGGCAAAGGCACTTGTTACAGCCTCAGAAGCCCCTCTGTCAATGATGGAGCTTATACTTGAAGCCATGAAGCTTATCGACCGTATATCTGTAATTGGAAGCAGAATTGCAATCAGTGATGCAGGTGTCGGCATAACAATGTGTGAGGCTGCAATGAAGGGTGCTTCGCTTAATGTATTTATCAATACAAAGCTTATGAAGGACAGAGAACTTGCTGAAGATATGAACTTTAAGGCAGATAAGATGCTTGCTGAAGCAGCACAGATTGAAGAAGAAACATTTGGAAGAGTTATGGATGCTGTAAGACCATAGAACAAGATTGCAAAACAAGGAGGAAAATTCCTCTCCTCGCTGGAGAGGCTCGGATTTTGCTTCGCAAAACAAGGAGGAATATATGGAGACACTTAAGGGATTACCGGTTGCTAATGCTATTAATGAGAAGATTATTGAAGAGATGAAGGACTGGAAGGGCGCAATTCCACATCTTGCAATTGTGCGTGTTGGTGAAAGACCAGATGATATGTCATATGAGCGTGGCGCTACCAAGAAGATGGAAAAAGTAGGATTCAGATGTACTTCATATACATTTCCTGCTGATATTGATAATGATACTTTCCAGAAAGAATTTGACAAGATTAATGAAGATGAGGATATTGACGGAATTCTTCTTTTAAGACCTTTGCCAAAGCATCTTGATGAGAAGGCAATTGAGAACAGAATTGCCAGTGTGAAGGATCTGGATGGAATATCACCTATGAATCTTGCAAAGGTATATGCAGGGGATCCGACAGGATATGGTCCATGTACAGCAGAAGCTGTAATTGAGATGTTAGATTATGCAGGAGTTGACTTAAAGGGTAAGAGAGCAGTAGTTATCGGAAGAAGTCTTGTTATCGGTAAGCCGGTTGCGATGATGCTTATGAAGAAGAATGCAACAGTAACAGTGTGTCATACTAAGACAGTTGATATGCCGGGAGTATGTAAGGGCGCTGAGGTGCTTGTTGCGGCAGCAGGCGTTGCAAAGATGGTTGACAAATCATTTGTTGCAGATGGTGCAGTTGTAATTGACGTTGGAATAAATGTTGATGAAGACGGCAATCTGTGTGGTGATGTTGATTTTGAAGATGTTGCAGAGAACGCTTCTGTATGTACACCGGTTCCTGGAGGAGTAGGTTCGGTAACAACATCAGTTCTTGCAAAACATCTGCTTAAGGCAGCTAAGGCAAGAAGAGCATAAAAAAGTCCTTGCTTTATTGTACATAAGAATGTATTATAATTTGCGGTATGAATTGGTAGCACCAATTTGCACCGCAAATTTTTATTTATGGAGAAATGTTATGAAATTATTGAGACAGTTTCTTATAATACTGGCTATTTCATTTGTCGGAGAAGCACTTAAATATCTGATTCCGCTGCCGGTTCCAGCCAGTATATATGGAATGGTGATACTTTTTGTTGGACTTCTTACCGGACTTATAAAGCTTAGATGGGTAAAAGACGCAGGAAAATTTCTTATAGCTGTAATGCCTGTTATGTTCATTCCGGCAGGAGTAGGACTGATGTCTTCATGGGGGGTATTAAAACCTATGCTCGTGCCGGTGCTTGTTGTTACGGTTGTTGCTATAATTACGGTTATGGCGGTTACAGGTCAGGCTTCACAGATAATCATACGTGCTGACAGGAAGAGAGAATTACGCAAAGCACAAAGAAATGAGGTTAATACTAATGAATGATTTTTTCAGAGAATCACTTTTTGCCGGAGTCACATTAAGTCTTTTATCATACTTTATTGGTTCTGTGCTTAAGAAAAAATTCAAGCTTGGAATATTCAATCCACTGCTTATATCAATAATAATAACAATAATAGTACTTGCAGTATCAGGTGTTGATTATGATGTATATAATCAGGGTGCCAGGTATCTTAGCTGGTTTCTTACACCGGCAACTGTATGTCTTGCAATTCCGCTGTATGAGCAGTGGAGTCTTCTTAAGAAGAATTACAAGGCAGTTGTTGTAGGAATAGCATCAGGTGTGCTTACAAGTTTAACAACGGTACTTGTGTTATCTAAAATTATGAATCTGAGTCATGCAGAATATGTTACTCTTCTTCCGAAGTCAATAACTACTGCTATTGGTATGGGAGTTTCTGAGGAACTTGGAGGTTATGTAACAATCACAGTTGCAGTTATTGTTGTAACAGGAGTTCTTGGAAATATATTTGGTGAGCTTATATGTAAAATATTCAGAATAAAAGAACCGATTGCCAAAGGACTTGCGTTAGGATCTGCTGCACATGCGATAGGAACAGCCAAGGCTATGGAAATGGGCGAAGTTGAAGGTGCGATGAGCAGCTTATCAATTGCAGTTGCAGGTATACTTACAGTTGCACTTTCATCAGTATTTGCTGGATTTATGTAAAATTAGGAGGACAGTGTGAAAATATAATTTTCACACGCGGGATTTGTGCCTGCGCGCACTTGGCACAAACCCGTTATGCGCAAAAAGCGTGCGCGGAAAAGAGGTATATATGATAATCACGATTGCAAGACAATGTGGATGTATGGGAGACCAGATAGGAAAAGCACTGGCAGAGAAATATTTTATACCATTTTATGATAAGGATGCTGTGTGCAGACTTGCGAAAGAAAAAGGCTTGTATGAGAAGTATCCATATTTTTATGGAGAAATGCCTCTTGATATGATGCTGTATGCTGATACAATGGCAGGTGATGATACAACAGATAATGGAAAAACTCCACGCAAGGCTATGGCTGACATAATCGGTAATGAAAATTGCGTAGTTGTCGGCAGATGCGGAAATAATGCATTCAGACACAGAGAAGATGTTATATCAGTATTTCTCACAGGAAACAAAGAAAAAAGAGTAGAACTTATAGAAAAGAAGCACAATGTCAGCCCTAAGAAAGCAGCTAAGATAGTTGAAGATACAGACCTTAGAAGACGTTCATATCACAATTATTATACAGGTGAAGAATGGGGAAATGCAGAATATTACGATATATGCATAGATGTTTCAAAGGTTGGGGAAGATGGTGCACTAAGACTTATAGAAGCCTATATTAATGAGACAGGGGTGTTATAAGCTGAAACAGGATAATATGAATCAGAAGAAAATATCGCAGGAATACGAAAAGGCAATTCAATATATTTATGAGCTTATGAAAAGCGGGGAGCTTACAATAGGAAGCAGGCTGCCTACTGAGCGTGCACTTGCAGAAACACTTGGAATAGGACGAAATTCAACAAGAGAAGCTTTAAGTATTATGCATGGAATGGGACTTATAGAACGCCGTCAGGGTTCTGGTAATTATATATCAGAGAATGTCGGTCAGTCTATAAAGCAGACTATATTAATGATGATTGCATTAAAGACTATTACTAAGCGTGAAGTATGCGAATTCCGCCGCATGATGGAAAAGTCAGTGTGTAATGCAGTAATACATACAGGTCTTACGAAAGAACAACGGGAGCGGTTGGAAAGCATGGTTAATCAGATGAGCATGGTAATAGGTGAAAACCTTGTTGATACTGATAAAGCATTTCACGAGGAACTTATTGCAGATACCGGAAACAACCTGTGGATTACACTGATGGAAGCTGTTGTTGAAGTCTACCGCGAATGGATAGATTATGTCATAAAGCATGCAGATGGAATTAAGAAAAAGAAACTTTTAAAGACACATGAAATGATATATGATAGCCTTATAAAGAAGGATATTGAGACACTTAATGCAGCGATTGATGAGCATTACGATATAATTGAGGAGCTGCTGGGATAAAGAAGCCATAACAAGGAGGATATATGAAATACAAAATCGTTGTATTTGATCTGGACGGAACGATACTTAATACATTGGAAGACCTTGCAGATAGTACTAATTATGCACTTTCAGTATTTGATATGCCTGAGAGGACGATTGAAGAAATCAGACATTTTGTTGGCAATGGGATAAGAAAGCTGATGGAAAGAGCTGTACCACAGGGAACACCAGAAAGCATGATAGTTAAGGTGCATGAAACATTTACAGAGCATTACAAGAAGCACTGTGCCGATAAGACAAGACCTTATGATGGAATAAAAGAACTTATTGAGAATATAAGAAATGCCGGTGTGTACACTGCGGTTGTATCTAACAAGGCTGATTATGGAGTGCAGACTTTATGCAAAGATTATTTTCCGGGACTATTTGATTATGCGGTTGGAGAGAGAGAAGGCATAAGAAGAAAACCATATCCGGACAGCGTTAATGAAGTATTAAGACAGTTTGATGTTGACAGAACACAGGCTGTATATGTCGGGGATTCAGAAGTAGATGTCCAGACAGCGGCTAATGCAGGAATGGATGTATGTATGGTTGGCTGGGGCTTCAGAGATGAAGAATTCTTAAAGGATAATGGGGCTGAGTTTGTTGTACACAGCCCCGAAGAAGCATGGGAATTCATTAATAAGTAATATACTTATACCACGTTATGAAGCAGGGAAGACTGCAATTCACAAAGCTGGGGGTTCTTGGATTTAAGAATCAATTCTACCAGACCTTCGGTGATAAGCATTGCTCCATCCTTGTTAAAATGTGTATTCTCAGAAACAGTTTCTGGCTTGGCAAGTTCTTTTAAGAAATCGTCAGGCCATTTTCCTTTATTGATACCTTTTTTGATTGAAGTATATCTGTGGATATTGTCATGTCCGATTTTTTCAAAAAGTTCAACTGAATAAGAAAACAGGTCAAGTACAGGAGTGCCGGTTTCTTCGCCAATCTGGCGCATAGCTCTTATATAGCTGAAATTATTACCGCCGTGGCAGCCGGGAGCGTCCATAATTGTTCCGTCATCATTAAAAAATGTTCTTGCAGGCGCAGTAACTAATACAGGAGATGCATCATGCTTTCTTGCCATATCAATAAACTGTTTGATGAACCATTTGTAACTGCCCATAGAAGCGTCTTTTGAGTATGGATAGTAAGTGTCATATGGATAAGACTGGTTTATGGCTAGAACACTGTTAAGAACAGCCTGTTTATCAGATATCGAATCATCGTTATTAAGTGCCTCAATATATTCAGGTGGTATATAATTCTTAGGCATCTTAACTCCTGCTATAACAGGAAATCGACCTGATTCATCTGGTACGCCAAGCGGAGTCTGACGGTTAAACATAGATTTGTAATCCTTTGAATCGTCATCATTATGACAGAACTCTATAAAAAGATAGTCTCCGGACTGAATATGTCTGTCAATCTCTTCAAATCTTCCTTCATTAATAAAAAGTCTTGAACTTCTGCCACCCTTGGCATAGTTAAATACATTTACATCAGGCTTAAAGAAGCGTGGCAGAAACTGTCCCCAGCCTGCAATAAATTCTTCTTCAGTATAATTCTGTACAATAGAATCTCCAGCAAGATAAATGTTCATACATACCTCCTTGTTTTGCGAAGCAAAATGCGACTGCCCATGCAGGAGCAGAGGTATTGCCTCCTTGTTTTGCGAAGCAAAATGCTTTCAATAAGTTAATTATAGCCTTAAATGTTTTGACAAACTACATTTGTTTTGCGAATAGACTCATTAAAAACAGATATTTAATGTTTCAGGCGGACAGCATTGCACAGATTAAAGAAAAGGTGTTATAATACAAGGCAAATATAAGCACGAGGAGATTGATATATATGTACGAATTTACAGAAGACTGTATGATACACATTGATAATATTGATGAAGAACATAGAAAACTGTTCCAGATGCTTAATGAAGCATTTGCACTGGTAAAAGAAACAGATAATGCCGCGTCAATTGCGAAGAATCTTATAGATAATCTTAAGGATTATGCGATTACACATTTTGCTCATGAAGAAGAATACATGAAGAGTATTCATGACCCGGAGCTGCCAATACAGCAGAGAGAACACAAAGCATTTGCAGAAAAGATTAATACATTTAAGTTAGATGAATCTTCACCGGAGGCAGCAAGAAATTCTCTTAATGAGCTGCTGCTTTATCTTACCAGATGGCTTTACAGCCACATCTTGAGCAGCGACATGATGATTGGAAAGATGGCGCCAGAAACTAATGTTGATGACGCATTTGCATTTACAGACAAATATATAACAGGAATTGAGCTTGTCGATGAGGAGCATAAGCATCTTTTTGATATTATCAGGGACACTAATGATGTTATACATGCAGAACTTCTTCATGATAAATATGATGAAATTATGAGACTTCTGGCAGAACTTAAGGATTATACAGAGTCGCATTTCAGTGATGAGGAAGAACTGATGAAGAAAATCGGATATCCTGAAATCGAAGCACAGAAAAGGGCACATTCAGCATTTGTAGAAAAGCTTGTAAATATTGATTTCAGGGAGCTTGAGGCAATGGATGATAATCAGGAGGAATATCTTATGGATCTTATAGGATTCCTGCTTGGCTGGCTGTCTAACCATATTCTTGCTTCTGATAAAAAGATTGGTAAATATGTGAAGGAACATTCGATAGAAATTCAATAAAAATCAAATAAAAAGTATTGATATTTATGCTATAAAAGCATATAATACAATTGAGAACAGAAATGTTCTTCTTCGTCATTAATGATGAGTCCTGTGACGGTTCTGACAGGACGGTAAAATAAAAAGTGACCGAGCGATGAGTCCTGTGACGGTTCCGACAGGACGGTAAAATAAAAAGTGACCGAATGATGAAGCTGATTACGAGAGGCTGTATAGTCTCTCGTTTCTTTTTACTCAGTCGAGTGGCTATTTCCAGAGGAGACAATTGAATGAATTTACCACAGAATGATTATCAGATTCTTAGGTTGACGGAACATTTTTATAATGCATATCCTGATCCGCCATATAGAGAAGTATTGAAGAAGAACCAGAGAGCATATAATTGCTTATTATTTCAGACTCATTATGATTTTTTTATATGCATTCCATATAGAACAGAAATACATCATCCATATGCTTTTCATTTTTCAAAAACCAAAAGATCTAAAGCACATAAATCGGGATTGGACTATAGTAAAATAATCATTATAACTAAGACAAATTATTTGGATTCTACAGATGCTATCGTTGATAAAGATGAATATAATGAGACGATGATAAATTTAGAACGGATAAAAAAAGATGCACTTTATTATGTAGAAGAATATATGGAATGTATGAATGGGAAAAGAAAGCTACATAAAAAAATGTTTGATAGAAAATATGGATTTTCAACATTACAATATTTTCATAAAGAGTTAGGGATAGAAGGCTTGAAACAGACATAAATGGATTTATTATGAACATGGCAGTCTGCTTTTCAGATTGATAAAAAGACAATAAAAAGACACGATATACTATAAAAATATTTACAATGGGGGGGGTAAAGTGCTATAATCCTCACGATAATTCTATGTAAGAATTGTACAATATGAGAATGAGGAGAGGATTAAAATGCAGACAAGAAAAATAGCATATGCAGTAATGGGAGCATTGATGATTACATCAGTATTAGCAGGATGTGGAAAGAAGGAGAATACAACAACTGCTGGTAATGAAGGAAACTCACAGGTTAGCCAGACGCAGGAAAGTAGTTCTAAGAGTGAAGAAAAGTCAACTAGTCAGAGTAATGATTTATTGGAGAGTCAAATTGCTATTTTTGCTGGATATAAAGCACAATTACCAAAAGGTTATACTAAAATTGGAAATGCAGGCGAAATAATATTTAATGAAAAAGATAAAGCTGATTTGTATATATCTAGAATATTAGAAACAAAGAAAAAATTACCACTTTCTGATTTGACAGAAGAAAAGATATCTGAGTATATATCACAGCATGTATGGACTGATGATGGTATTTCAGAACAAATAAGTGGATATACAAAAGATGTTCCTGTGACATTAACATCAGTTGCTGACACAGAGGTTAATGGAATAAAGATGAAGAAGTTTGAAGGAAAGCTTACATTGGCTAAGTCAAGTAGTGATACGGATACAACATGGGATTGTTATATATATGGATATGTATTTGAAACAAGGGTAAATACCATGGTGTTTTATGGACTTGAGCAGGAGCAGTCACAGCCAGCAGATAAGATTGCTTTAATAAAGAAGAATATGGATGCAATGGTTCAGACAATACAGATTAATAAGTAATCAAGAATAATGAGAAAAGTGCCACATAATTCATAAAAATGTATATTAATTTCATACAGGGAAAATTCGCACTTGAAAAGTGATATTGACTATGTTATCATTTAACTATATGAATATATCAAAGACTGTGAAAGAGACTTCTTTTCATGGAACCTGACAGGAAAGTGATGCCACCGACTGAAAGCATACGCAGGGAATTGTTAAGAGGAACGCTCTGGAGTTGAATGGTTGAGCAGCCGGGGAACGGCTGGGTAGGTCATTCCGTTACACGCGTTAAGTGCAATGAGATGAAAGGCTTAAGCACCTTTCAATGCGGGTGGTACCGCGGATAACATAAGTTTATTCGCCCCGGGATGTTTTTTACATCCCGGGGTTTTAGTTTTTTCTGGGATGTAGTTATATTAAACAGAAATCGGACAGAAACAACATTTTTACCTGTCCAGAGAAGAAAGGAGATTGCAATGGCAAACATGTACAGAGATGTTAACTTAAGTGAAGTTAATGAAAGTTACATCGGCAAGGAATTGAAGGTTGCAGGATGGGTTGAGAACATCCGTGACCATGGAGGAGTTTCATTTATTGATTTAAGAGATATGTATGGGGTGCTTCAGGTAGTACTTCGTGATACAACATTACTTGATGGTATTCATAAGGAAGAGTGTATCGCTATCGAGGGTATTATGGAGCAGAGAGATGAGGAAACTTATAATCCTAAGATTCCTTCAGGAACAATCGAGCTTGAAGCTAAGAAGATTACAATACTTGGACAGGTATACCAGCAGCTTCCATTTGAAGTACAGACTTCTAAGGAAGTAAGAGAGGATGTACGTCTTAAGTACAGATATCTTGATTTAAGAAACCAGAAGGTTAAGGATAACATGATATTCAGATCAAAGGTTATCGCATTCCTTCGTCAGAAGATGACAGACATGGGATTCCTTGAAATCCAGACACCAATTCTCTGCGCTTCATCACCAGAGGGTGCAAGAGATTATATTGTACCTTCAAGAAAATATAAGGGTAAATTCTATGCTCTTCCACAGGCACCACAGCAGTATAAGCAGTTACTTATGGTATCTGGCTTTGACAAATATTTCCAGATTGCACCTTGCTTCAGAGATGAGGATGCAAGAGCTGACCGTTCACCAGGAGAATTCTACCAGTTAGATTTCGAGATGAGCTTTGCTACACAGGAAGATGTATTCAGAATCGGTGAAGAGGTTCTTACAGAAACATTTGCAAAATTCGCACCAGAAGGATATGAAGTTACACAGGCTCCTTATCCAATCATCAGCTACAAGCAGGCAATGCTTGAGTTTGGTTCAGATAAGCCAGATCTTCGTAATCCACTTAGAATTATCGACCTTTCAGAGTTCTTCAACAAATGTACATTCAAGCCTTTCCAGAACAAGACTGTAAGAGCAATCAATGTACATGCAAAGCTTTCAAAGGGACAGCATGAGAAGTTACTTAAGTTCGCTACAGGAATCGGAATGGGCGGACTTGGATACCTTGAGGTTCTTGAAGACGGAAGCTACAAGGGACCAATCGATAAGTTTATACCAGAAGAACTCAAGGGAGAAATCAAAGACCTTGCAGGACTTCAGCCAGGAGATACAATCTTCTTCATCGCTGATAAGGAAGACAGAGCTGCGTACTTCGCAGGACAGATTAGAAACGAACTTGGTGAGAGACTTGATCTCATTGAGAAAAATGCATACAGATTCTGTTATGTTAATGACTTCCCAATGTTTGAAAAAGATCCAGAAACTAAGAAGATTGGATTTACACATAATCCATTCTCAATGCCACAGGGCGGACTTGAGGCGCTTAATACAAAAGATCCTCTTGATATCCTTGCATACCAGTATGATATCGTATGCAACGGTGTAGAGTTATCATCAGGAGCAGTCCGTAACCATGACATGCAGATAATGGTTAAGGCATTCGAAATTGCCGGATATGACGAAGAAGTATTAAAGGCAAAATTTGGAGCATTATACAATGCATTCCAGTTTGGTGCACCACCACACGCAGGTATGGCACCAGGTGTTGACCGTATGATAATGCTTCTTAGAAATGAAGAGAATATCCGTGAGATAATTCCATTCCCAATGAGCGGAACAGCACAGGATTTAATGTGTGGAGCACCAAATGAGGTAACAGAGCAGCAGCTTAGGGAAGTTCATATTAAGGTTAGGGATTAGGAGGCATACGGACGACTGCGAGGTTTATAAGTTCACCGCAAGGCACGCTCTCGCTGCTTGTCGCTCGCAGCGGACACTAAACTCCTTGGAATTTGGCTGCCTAAAGGCAGCCGCTTCCAACTCGTTAAGTGCCGACGGCTCCAAAGCGCCTTGCTTGCGAACTTATAAAACCTCGCCGCCTGCCCTTCGACAACCAATACCTGACTGAATATAAACTTTCCTAAGAGAAAGAGTGGAGGTTTTCACTCCCCCGACGAGCAAAGCGATGTCGTGCGTTCGTTCCGGGGTAGATGTGTGAGCCTGGAGAAATTGGATAAAGCGTGAACAAGACACTTTGGAGCCGCCGGCACTTAGCAAAATCGGCTGGCGGAGTCTGAAAAGCTAGCTTTTCAGACGGAGGTGGCCGATTTCGCTTAGTACCGCTGCGAGCGACAAGTAGCGAAAGCGTGTCTTGTGATGATTTATCCAATTTCTCCAGGCGTATATAACGACAACGAAAGGAGACGCACACATGGCTAATGTAATTAGTGATGAGACAATTGAGTATGTAGGTATCCTTGCCAAGCTTGAACTCTCTGATGAAGAGAAGGAAGCTGCCAAGAAGGATATGGCTAGCATGCTTGATTATATTGACAAGCTCGGAGAGCTTGATACTACAGGGGTAGAACCTATGTCACATGTGTTCCCTGTTAATAATGTAATGAGAGAAGACGTTGTTACTAATGGTGACGGAAGTGAGGCAACTCTTGCTAATGCACCTGAATGTAATGAATCAGGATTTATTGTACCTAAAACTGTTGAATCATAGAAAGGACGCATATGAGTTTATTAGATTATACAGCTGTTGAACTGGCTGCTAAGATTAAAGCGGGTGAGACAACAGCAACAGAGGCTATGGAAGCTGTTATTGCACAGATTGAAAAATCTGAAGATGAGCTTAACTGTTATGTTACATTTGACAAGGAAAAAGCTCTTGCAGCAGCTAAGAAAGCAGATGAGGATATCAAGGCAGGTAAGCTTACAGGACCTTTAGCCGGAGTACCATTTGCAATCAAAGATAATATGTGTACAGAGGGCATGCTTACTACATGCTCATCTAAGATACTTGGTAATTTCGTTCCAACCTACACAGCAGATGCAGTAGTAAGACTTGAAAATGCAGGAGCAGTAATTATCGGAAAGACTAACATGGATGAATTTGCGATGGGCTCTACAACTGAGACAAGTGCATTTGGTGCAACTAAGAATCCACGTAATTCTGAGCATGTACCTGGTGGTTCATCAGGTGGCTCTGCTGCGGCAGTTGCAGCTAATGAGTGTTTTGCAGCACTTGGTTCTGATACAGGTGGTTCAATCAGACAGCCGGCTTCTTACTGTGGTGTTGTAGGTTTAAAGCCAACTTACGGAACTGTTTCACGTTATGGACTTATTGCTTACGGCTCATCATTAGACCAGATTGGACCTTTATGTAAGGATGTAACAGACTGTGCAACTATCATGGAAGCTATCGCAGGCAAGGACGATAAGGACTCAACATCAATTGGAAGAGATGATTATTCATTTACAAAGGCATTAGTTGATGATGTCAAGGGAATGAGAATTGGTATTCCAAGAGATTATTTTGGAGAAGGTCTTGACCCTGAGGTTAAGGAGGCTGTTCTTAATGCTGCCAAAGTTCTTGAGAGCAAGGGCGCAATCGTAGAAGAATTTGATTTAAGCCTTGTAGAGTATGCAATTCCTACTTACTATACAATTGCAGCAGCAGAGGCAAGTTCTAACCTTGAAAGATTCGATGGTGTTAAATACGGATACAGAACTAAAGAATACGAAGGACTCCATAACATGTACAAAAAGACACGTTCAGAGGGCTTCGGTGCAGAGGTTAAGAGAAGAATTATGCTTGGTTCTTTCGTATTAAGTTCAGGTTATTATGATGCTTACTACCTTAAGGCATTAAGAGTTAAAGCTCTTATTAAGAAAGCATTTGATGAAGCATTTGCAAAATATGATGTAATCCTTGGACCTGTTGCTCCTACAACAGCGCCAAAGCTTGGCTCATCATTATCAGACCCAATAAAAATGTATCTTGGAGATATCTACACTATCTCAGTAAACCTTGCAGGACTTCCGGGACTTTCAGTTCCATGCGGCAAGGACAAGAATGGTCTTCCAATCGGCTTACAGCTCATTGGTGACTGCTTTAAAGAGAATAACCTTATCCGTGCGGGCTACGCTTATGAGCAGGCACGAGGAAGATTTGAATAGGAGGGAGGCATAAGTATGAAAGATTATGAAGTTGTAATCGGACTTGAAGTCCATGTTGAATTAGCTACTAAGACAAAGATTTTCTGCGGATGCTCAACTGAGTTCGGCGGAGCGCCTAACTCACATACTTGCCCTGTGTGTACAGGTATGCCAGGTTCTCTTCCTGTTCTTAATAAGAAGGTTGTAGAATATGCAGCAGCAGTAGGACTTGCAACTAACTGTACAATTACACAGGACTGCAAGTTTGACAGAAAGAATTATTTCTACCCTGATAACCCACAGAATTATCAGATTTCACAGCTTTATCTTCCAATCTGCCGTAACGGTCATGTTGATGTTACATTATCAGATGGAACAGAAAAGACAATAAGAATCCACGAGATTCATATGGAAGAGGATGCAGGAAAGCTTGTTCATGATGAGTGGGAAGGCGTGTCATATGTAGATTATAATCGTTCAGGTGTGCCTCTTATCGAAATCGTTTCTGAACCAGACATGCGTTCAGCAGAAGAAGTTATTGCTTATCTTACTAAGTTAAGAACAACAATCCAGTATCTTGGTGCTTCTGACTGCAAGCTTCAGGAAGGTTCTATGAGAGCCGATGTCAACCTCTCTGTAAGAGAGCGTGGTTCAAGCGAGTTCGGAACAAGAACAGAAACTAAGAACCTCAATTCATTTGCAGCGATTGAAAGAGCAATTAAGGCCGAGACAGCTAGACAGATTGACTTAATCGAAGCAGGCGAGAAGGTTGTACAGGAAACAAGAAGATGGAATGATGACAAGGAATATTCATATGCTATGCGTTCAAAAGAAGATGCGCAGGATTACAGATATTTCCCAGATCCAGACCTTGTTCCAATTCACATCAGTGATGAGTATTTAGCAGAGCTTAAGGCAAAACAGCCAGAGTTCAAGGACGAGAAGAAGGCACGTTATATTGAAGAATTCGGACTTCCTGAATACGATGCAGAGATTCTTACAGATTCTAAGAAGTTCACAGAAATCTTTGAGGAAGCTACAGCAATCTGCAACCAGCCAAAGAAGGTTTCTAACTGGATTATGGGTGAGACAATGCGACTCATGAAGGAAGAATCAGCTAAGACTGGAAGAGAATTCAGAGCCGAGGAATTAACATTTTCACCTGAAAGCCTTGCCAAGATTATTACTCTTGTTGAGAAAAAGGAAATCAACAATGCAGCAGCTAAAGAAATATTTGAGCATGTATTTGCAGAAAATGTTGATGTTGACGCATATGTTGAAGAACACGGTTTAAAGCAGGTTAATGATGAAGGCGCGCTCAGAGCAACAGTTGAGAAGGTTATTGCTGATAACCCACAGTCAGTTGCTGATTATAAAGGCGGCAAAAAGCAGGCAATCGGCTATCTTGTCGGACAGACAATGAAGGCAATGCAGGGCAAGGCTAATCCGGGAATGGTAAATGCTTTGTTACAGGAGCTTTTAAAGTAACACATGAACTTAAAACTAAAAGGAGATGTGGAATGAAAAAAGTTAATTTTGATGTAAAACTCCCGGCATTTGTTGACAGAATAGTATATGTTGACAACTATGGTGCAAGACCATACTGCTATACTATTGAAGATGCATCAAGAAATGCTGATGCTATAAACAGGGCTATTAACTATATCTCAGAAAAGGGCGGCGGAACTGTTGTGATTCCTGAGGGAATCTGGTTTACAGCGCCAATCGAGATTAAGAGCGATGTTGAGTTAAGAATTGAGAAGAATGCAATACTTAAATTTTCTAAAGATATTGACCAGTATCCACTTATTATCACTAACTATGAAGGTCAGGAGTGTATAAGAGCCAAGTCTCCTATCACAGCTGAAAATGCTATTAACATCGGTATAACCGGTGGCGGTGTTATTGATGGAAGCGGTGATCTGTGGCGTCCTGTAAAACAGTTTAAGATGACTGAGAGACAGTGGCAGGAGCTTATGAAAAAGAGCCAGTACACAATTGATACTAAAGAGGGCGGCATATGGATGCCGACAGAAAGCTCATTTAAAGGTAATGAGCATAATATCCAGCTTGACGCTGAGAATGCACTTGAGAAAGCAAGCGAGTATTATGATTTCTACAGACCTGTAATGGTAAGTCTTCGTCACTGTAAAAGAATTCTTCTTGATGGTGTAACATTTATGAATTCACCGGCATGGAATATACACCCATTTTTCTGTAAGAATCTTACAGTAAGAAATGTTACGGTGAGCAATCCATATTATGCGCAGAACGGTGATGGAATTGATGTTGAATCATGCAAGAAGGTTCATATACATAACTGTACATTTGAAACAGGTGATGATGCAATCTGTTTAAAGTCAGGCAAGAATGCCGTAGCAAGACAGATTGAAGGACCTTGTGAGGATGTATATATCCATGACTGCCTTGTTAATAAGGGACATGGCGGTTTCGTTATCGGAAGTGAGATGAGTCGAGGCATTAAAAATGTACTGGTAGAGAATTGTACTTTTCTTGGAACTGATGTCGGAGTCCGCATTAAGAGTGCACTCGGACGAGGCGGCGTTATCGAGAATATTAATGTAAAGAATATTAATATGGTTGATATTAAGGAACAGGCAATAATTCTTACAATGTCATATGTGCTTAATTTGCTTAACAGAAATGAAGAGATTAACGGAATTGACAAGGACGATATTCCTTATATTAAGAATATTAATTTCGAGGGAATTAATTGCCTCGGAGCAAAGGAAGCGGTTGTCATAGAGCCGTTAAAGGATATGCCTGAGACAATCACAGATATACACATTAAGGCTTCATCATTCGTAACAAGCGGTGAGAACCGTGTTGGATGCGACTGTCTTACAAGCGAACAGACAACTTATGAGATATTATAAAGAAATCCCGGCAGCACTGATATATGTGTTGCTGGGATTTATGCGTTGTGTATTAATTTTTCTTTTCTGCTTGGGCTGCTAATAATTGTTCGTATTTAGCTTTCCACTTTTCGGTTTCTGATATTTCATTTTGCAATTTTATGTGTAATTCAGTTTTTTCTCTTGTGAGATTTTCCTTATCTTCCTCTAGTTTCTTCAATTTATCTTGCATATGTTTTTCTTCAATCTCAGCCCGTCTTCGTGCTTCACACTGCTGGCGGATTGTTTCGTCACTATTAAGCTCATACAAAGTCTCTGCTGCATCTTTCATATATTCATTACTCTGAACAGCCATACGCAACTCCTCCCATGTCTTAGCCTTGAAGACAGTGGCCCATGTGTCTATTCCATAAGCCTTGTCTTCATCACTCGCCATATCTATCTGAGTTAAGTCTAACACACTGATACCAAGTTTGTCACTATACCTTCTGTGAGTTTTCTTATTCAATAGTTCAAATTCAGCGTAGAATTCCGGTGCGTCTTCAAATAAAGTATAATCAAGAATACCAATATTGATAACAGGTTTAATATCTTCGTATGCGTCACCTTTATTAAGCTGGCTGAAGTCTGAACATAAATAACATAATGACCTGTTTTCCCAGTTGTGCAGATTATTAACCTGCATCTCAAGGTTCAGCATTCTACTGTTATTAAGCAGAATATTTACATCAAGTATAAATGTTTTGGCATTAATGCTTTCACCTAATATTATAGGATTGGTTATTTCAATATCCTTAATATCTTCAGGGTTAAGATGCAGCAATGCACTTGCTAGTCCAATCAGTGTTTTTCTGCTTTTTTGCAGTATTGCACGAAACATATAATCATTAGTCAGACCATAATCAATCTTTCCTTTTGCCACCATAATAGGTGCAGTATTCCCCATAAAATTCCTCCTCTATTCGTATTGCTATATTGTTTTGTGGATATAATTGGCGAAATGTAAAACCTGCCAGACAGTTAAATATAATATTTAACATAATTGTATAATAACATGAAATATATTCTAATGCAATACACAATAGAAAGAAAATATTAAATAGATACGGTATTTAATGAGAACAATTAAAAAGTTGCATGTTATTCATTATTAGATTGAATGGCATGCAACTTTTTCCATTGTGTCATAATTTTTCTTTTCTGCTTGGGCTGCTAATAATTGTTCGTATTTAGCCAATGGCTCTCATATTGCATTAGTTGCCAACTTCTTCCTGAATCAATTCCAATGCATATAAGTCAACACTCAGATACTGGTTTTTGTAAAGAATTGCAGGGCATTTTACAATAGACAGTTCTTCAGAAGAGCCATCTTTATATTGTATGTTGAGTACATACTGTACATATGAATCAGCATCATTATAGAAAGTAACCGGGTGCGATGGAGTGAAAGCCAGAGCATCTGTTAAATCTTTAAGTTTATTTCCATCAAAAACGGCAGTCTTATGATTAGACTGGTTGGTGACAGTAATGCTGTCAGCATTGGCTATGTTAATTGTTACAAGACTTTTGTTATAAATGTTGTCGAGATAATCTATAACATTTGCTGCTGATTTTCCAAATGGACGGTAAGTTATGTTGTTAATTGTGACTTTGTTGTTGAGTATAATAATGTTGTTGGTACGGTTATCAGTAAATATTCTATATGTCCAGCCAGTTGATTGCGGATACAGCCACGGCATAACAGTTATATCTTCTATTATGTCAATTAGCTGGTTCTTCTCATTCTGTGTCAGGCTGATTTCGCTGCCTTCTCTTACAACAGATAAGTCGTCTGTGTCTGACAAACTGACTTTGATATGACGTGGTCTTAGTAAGATTATTAAAATAATAATTAAAACTGCACCAATTAAGAGACATATCTTTTTCTTATTCATAATAATTACCTACTATTGAGGGGATGTCTATTGTGACTCTTTATTCTTTTTCAATCTTAGCCTCATATTCATCAAAGATATAACCAAGAATCGGTGCCATACCGACAAACTCGCAGCCATAAAGATAATTGTCAGTGCCCTCAATCGCCTGACTTCTTATAATCTTGACAACACTGTAGAGAGTATCTGTTTCAGAGCCAAGATTAAGTGCAGCGTTAAAATAGAAGTTGATAGGCAGCATGCTCTTTGATTCAAATGCAATTCCACCTTCAGATATATTGATAACTTTAATAGGAGAATCAAGATTTTTAATCTCCATGTTATCCTGCTTAAATAAAGATGAAACATTGAGTGACAGGTCTGCTTTCATTCTTTTAAAACGTCTTTTTTCAATTCCATTAGCCATAATAAAATCTCCCATCTTAATATTATTATCCAAGTGAATAGTACACTTCTAAAAACTGACTATATTTATATTTTTAATAATACACTTTAATGAGGAAATGCGCAATGTATTATTGCAAAAGATAAAGTCTATTGATTTTGAATGGACGCTGGTATATAATATTTTTGTTTGTTTTTAAACCGCATAAACACTACGGTTTGATAACTTTTTAACTAATAATTATATTAAGAAGAAAAGGATGGATGAACTCATGGGAAAATGTGAATTACTCTATGAAGGAAAAGTAAGAGAAGTATATGATTGCGATGACAAGCTTGTTATGGTCGCTACAGACCGTATCTCAGCATTTGATCACATTTTAAAGAATAAGGTTACAGAAAAGGGAGCAATTCTTACACAGATGTCAAAGTTCTGGTTTGATTATACTAAGGACGTTGTTGCTAATCATATGGTTTCAGTTGATGTTAATGACATGCCAGAGTTCTTCCACAAGGATGAATATATTGGAAGAAGCATGCTTTGCAAGAAGCTTACAATGCTTCCTGTTGAGTGTATCGTAAGAGGATACATTACAGGTAGTGGCTGGGCAAGCTACAAGGAAAACGGAACAGTCTGTGGAATTAAGCTTCCAGAGGGACTTAAGGAATCAGAGAAGCTTCCTGAACCAATCTACACACCAAGTACTAAGGCTGAGATTGGCGACCATGATGAGAATATTTCATTTGAGAAGAGTATTGAAGTTCTTGAGAAGCAGTTCCCAGGTAAAGGTCTTGAGTATGCTACTAAGATTAAGGATGCAACTATCACTCTTTACAAGAAGTGTGCAGAGTATGCTTTAAGCAAGGGTATTATTATTGCAGATACTAAGTTTGAATTCGGTCTTGATGAGAATGGTGATGTAGTTATCGGTGATGAGATGCTTACACCAGACAGCTCAAGATTCTGGCCATTAGAAGGATACGAGGCAGGAAAGAGCCAGCCATCATATGACAAGCAGTTTGTAAGAGACTGGTTAAAGGCTAATCCAGACAGTGATTATTTACTTCCAGATGATGTAATCGAGAAGACAGTTGAGAAGTACAAGGAAGCATATAAGCTTCTTACAGGCAAGGATTTTTCCCGCAAATAATCACAGGCGATAAGGAATGGAGAATTATGAATCAGATTGATATTAATGACAGCCACTATGCTGAAGATGAACTTCATGAGGAATGCGGAGTTTTTGGTGTATATGATTTCGATGGCAATGATGTTTCATCTACAATATATTATGGCCTTTTTGCCCTTCAGCACAGAGGACAGGAAAGCTGCGGTATAGCAGTCAGTGATACAGAAGGACCTAAGGGAAAGGTTCTTTCATATAAGGATATGGGACTTGTTAATGAAGTCTTTAATCCTGAAAAGCTTGAAAAGCTTAATGGTAATATAGGTGTCGGACATGTAAGATATTCAACAGCCGGAAGCAGCAGCCGTGAGAATGCTCAGCCACTTGTTCTTAACTATGTTAAGGGAACTCTTGGTATGGCACATAACGGTAATCTTCTTAATGCGGTTGAACTGCGTGAAGAGCTTTCTTATACAGGAGCTATCTTCCAGACAACTATTGATTCAGAGGTTATTGCTTACTTAATCGCAAGAGAAAGACTTAATGTTCCTACTGTTGAGGGAGCTGTGTTAAATGCGATGAAGAAGATTAAGGGTGCTTATTCACTTATCGTAATGAGTCCTAGAAAGCTTATCGGAGCAAGAGACCCATTTGGTTTCAAGCCATTATGTATCGGTAAGAGAGATAATGCATACTTCTTATCATCAGAGACATGTGCACTCGATACTGTAGGTGCAGAGTTTGTAAGAGATGTTGAGCCTGGTGAAGTTGTTACTATTACTAAAGACGGAATCAAGTCTGATAAGTCACTCTGCCAGAAAAATACAGCAAGATGTATATTTGAATACATATATTTTGCAAGACCAGACAGCAAGATTGACGGAATGGGCGTATATGAGTCAAGAATTAATGCAGGTAGAATCTTAGCAAAGACTCATCCTGTAGAAGCTGATATTGTTGTAGGTGTTCCAGAATCTGGTAATCCGGCAGCACTTGGTTTCTCAATGGAATCAGGAATTCCTTATGGTAATGCATTTATCAAGAATAACTATGTTGGACGAACATTCATCAAGCCTAAGCAGGAACAGAGAGAATCAAGCGTTAAGGTTAAGCTGAATGTACTTAAGGAAGCAGTTGCAGGCAAGAGAGTTGTCATGATTGATGACTCGATTGTACGAGGAACAACAAGTGCAAGAATTGTTAATCTTCTTAAGGCAGCAGGTGCTAAGGAAGTTCATGTAAGAATAAGTTCGCCGGCGTTCCTTCACCCATGTTATTTTGGAACAGATATTCCTTCAGAAGACCAGCTTATCGCATCAGGCCATTCTGTAGATGAAATCTGTGAAATTATCGGAGCAGATTCATTAGGCTATCTTGAGGTTGACAAGTTAAGCGAGATGATATGTGGACAGACAGGTTACTGTGACGCATGTTTTACAGGCAATTATCCAATTGAACCGCCTAAGATTGATATCCGCGGTGAGATGGGCTGATAAAGCGATTGCAGCATGCTGCCTGGAGGACATCTCTGATGTGGCGGTTGGTTGAGGCTTGCTATAGCCGTGTCGCGGACAGTGGATGTGCCTTGAAAGCATAATATTGCTGAATATGAAGGCAATTTCTGGCTGAATACCTATAAGATTAACATATGTGCTGATTTGGTAGGTGTTTTTTAGCAGAATAATAGAATATATGACACAAGATGCCTACTAAAAGCATGGAATATGTTATTTAGTAGGCATTTTTAGTAAAAATGTAGTACTATTATAATAGTCACAAACGAAATTTACCTACTAAAATACTGAATATGCGACTATTTATAGGTATCATGACAACAAGCAAAGAAAATCAGGCTAAAGCAAACAGAAATTAACAGTTTCAAAGTGTATCATGACAATAATTACAAGAAAAGGGGAACAGGATGAGTTATTTTCCGTTTTTTAGAGAAATAGAAGGGGAGAAATGCCTTGTTATCGGTGGCGGTAAGGTGGCAGCAAGAAAGATAAGCAGGCTGAAGGGATTTGGCGTGAAGATTAAAGTTGTTGCACCGTCTATAGTTTCTGACATAGAGGCAGTGGCGCAGGCTTGCGATAATATAAGTGTTGAAAGAAGAATATTCACACCACAAGATATTGAAAATGTGGATTTTGTTATCGCGGCGGCTGGTGAAGAAGTGGATAAAGAAGCTACAAGATTGTGCAAAGAAAAGGCAATTCCTGTAAATGTTGTGGATAACCAGGAGTTATGTGATTTTATATTCCCTTCAATTGTGCAGAAGGGTGATATGGTTGCAGGCTTTGTTACAGGTGGGAAGAGTCCGCATGTTGCAGCTAAGTTAAGAAGAGATTTTGAAGCAAATGTATCTGATAATATAGAGAGCATATTAGATTATCTTTCAGAGGTCAGGACACTTGCCAAAGAAAAGATAGATGATGACAGAAAAAGAGCAGCATTTATAAGAGAAGTTTCTGAATTCTGCATGAAAGCAGACAGAGTGTGCAGCAACAAGGAAGAAAATGCATTTTTACAGAAATATCTTGATAACAGGAGTGAGACAGTGCTTCCGGGGGCAGCACTTGTTGGAGCAGGATGCGGCTCATATGAACTCATCACAATAAAAGGTCTTAATGAGATAAGACGGGCAGAGGTTATAGTGTATGATGATTTGATTGATGAGCATCTGCTGGAATTTGCACCGGAGAGCTGTGAGCTTATATACGCCGGAAAGAGGAGTGGCAGACATTCCAAGGCACAGGAGGAGATTAATGAGCTTCTTGTAGAAAAAGCTCTTGAAGGCAGATATGTTGTGAGACTGAAAGGCGGAGACCCGTATGTGTTTGGCAGGGGCGGAGAGGAAGCACTTGCGCTCAAAGCACATGGCATACCTGTACATGAAGTTCCGGGGGTTACATCAAGTATCGGTCTGTGTGGAATGGCGGGAATTCCGGTAACACACAGGGGGGCAAGCCGTGGATTTCATGTGATTACAGGACATACGGCTGATAATCTGCCACCGGAGATTGAAGAAATCAGGTGGAAATCATATGCGAAGCTTGATGAAACATTTGTATTCCTTATGGGATTAAAGAGTATAGACATGATTACGGAAAAGCTGATGAGATATGGAAAGTTGTCAGATACGCCGGTTGCGGTAATTCACGGTGAGAATACAGATGGTACATATGTAAAGCTTGTCGGAACACTTTCGGATATTGCAGCAAAGGTGAAAGAAGTAGACTTCCCATCACCAGCTATTATAGTTGTTGGCGAGGTTGCGTCACTGGAATTGACGGATTAGCAGAAACTTAAGATGCGCTGAAAAGTAGCGCAGGAATAGAGGTTAACATGGATAAAGACAGACTTGACAGACAGATAGAGTTTATAAGAGAGATTGATAAGGAAAAGAGCATTGGCAGACAGACGTATCTGGCGGATGCGTCAAGAAAGGAAGATGACGCTGAGCATGCATGGCATATGGCAATTATGACTGTGCTGTTGTCTGAATATGCCAACGAAAAGATTGATGTGCTCCGCACAATGACAATGCTTCTTATACATGACCTTGTAGAGATAGATGCAGGCGATACATATGCTTACGATGAGAATGCTAAGAAGACACAGCATGAAAGAGAGTTAAAATGTGCTGACAGAATATTCAGTATTCTTCCAGAAGACCAGGGAAAATATATGCGTGAATTGTGGGAGGAATTCGAGGCACAGGAAACACCAGAGGCAAAGTTTGCAAGAACTATGGATAACTTCCAGCCTGTAATTTTAAATGATGCTTCAAAAGGAAAAAGCTGGGCAGAAAAGGGTGTGCATCTTAGCCAGATATTAAAAAGAAATGCACGAACAGGAGAAGGCTCAGAAGAACTCTGGAAATATTCATATGAGAAACTTATAATGCCTAATGTGAAAAAAGGGAATATTAAAGAGGATTAAAATAGTAAAAATTCGAGTTAAGGGGGTAAAATTTACAAAAAAGTAAAAAGATACCCCCTTAACTTGAAAAAAACATTTCTTTTGCTATAATAAAAATATAAAACGGAAATTTTCCTAAAACAATATTTTATGATAATCCAGACGATAAGAGAACATATATTAAGAGTGTTATAGGAGAAATATTAGAAAAGGATATTAAGCACAGGGTAAAGATACGTAATGTTTCAGTTTTTGAAAAAGTGCAGACATATCTTATTAACAACTTTGGCTCAACAACTAGTTTGAAGAGTATCTTGAAAGAACTTCATAAATCTGGAATGAACATAAAGAGAGAAACTTTGAACCGTTATATTAATATATTAATGGATGCAAAAATAATATATGAATGTAAAAGGTTTGATTTAAAATCCAAAAAATCTATAAATGGTGAGCAGAAGTATTATTTATCAGATATGGGTTTCTATTTTGCAACAAATACTGATAACAGAATTAATTATGGACCAGCCCTTGAAAATGTTGTTTTTAACTATGCAAAATCAAAGGGGTATGATATCAGTATTGGAAGAATAGGAAAGTTAGAATGTGATTTCATTATGAGAGATAATATGAACAACTATGGTTATGTTCAGGTGACGATGACAACAATGTTAAACAGAGAAACAGAGGATCTAGAGTATGCTACATTAGAGATGATTAAAGATAACTATCCTAAATATGTGCTTACAAGAAATGATATGATACAAAAAAGAAATGGAATCATTCATGAAAATATACCGCAGTTTATGGCAGCTGGAAAGCTTTTCTAAGGATGCTCCAGCATAACCACAACGCGGAATTCCTGCTTTTCCTTCGAGTAAACATAATTGAGCAGACCATTATATTTATCTGCAATGCGCTTTACACTTTTAAGACCATATCCATGAAAACCAGTGTCCTTTTTTCTGGAATGAAGTTTTCCGTCATGGCCTAAAGGAGATGATTTGCATGAGTTAGCAATACTTATAAGGTCAGCGTTGCCGCCTCTGATAAGAGAAACATTACAATCTATATATGGTTCATCACATGATAGGGATGCATCAATGGCGTTATCAAGAAGATTGCAGAATATGGAAGTGAAATCCTGTGCGGGAAGATATTCAAGGGTGTTGGCGCGGATGTCTGCCTCAAAGCTTATATCTGAATTACTACATTGTTCGGCATATCTTGAGATAATTACATTCAGTATATCAATTTTGCAATATCTTTTGGATTTTCTTAGTGCATCACTTCCCAGAATGTTATTGATATATCCGGTTATTTCGTCAATATGTTTTCCATCATTCAGCTGGCTGATAGTATTAAGGTGGTTCTTAATATCGTGAATAAGAATGTGCTGTTTCTCATTAACTTCCTGAACATAATTATAATAATGTTCAGTGTCAGTCTCTTTCTGTAATTCAATCTGCAATCTGGCATATTCAACATTTTTCTGGCTGATATCCTGCTGCAGATAGAAAGTCAGGATATTGATTGAGAGCAGCAGAACCAGACATATGAATACAATAACAGAGTCAGAGCCAGACAATTTACCGTTGAGACATATATAGCCAAGAGAAACGGTAATGATAGAGGACATAACAGGTATCAGATACAGCATAAGGGTGCTTTTGCGTATAGAAGCATTATTGACTGTATCTTTAGAGAAAATTCTGGTTACTAACTGTGAAATACATAAATAGACAGATTTGCTTAATATAACAAATGTAAATGCCGAACTATGTATGTTTCCATCACGGAATGCATATATCGTTATGTCAGGAATAGCTGCGGCAATAAGTCCTTCGGATAATGCCATAAGAATTGTCAGGGCAAGGGCATGAAACAGTGCCCAAACCGGTTTTGAATCATAATTAAGCACGATGCAGCACAGATAGACAATGAATGAGCAAAATGCATTGAGTGCCGCATTAGTGAGAATTGCTACAGGTATAAGCAGACTGAACATGCCAATAGTGATTAAAAGAGATAAAAATGTGTTCTTTCGTGAAGTAAATATCCGGTTGCAGTATAGCCATAGAATAATGGCTTCTATAAGATATACAAATAAATAGTACAATATTAAATTCATAAATCCCCCTCTGATTAATAAACTAGCGCAATGTTGTAAGAAATGCTGAATAGGTATTAAAAAAATCATTATACTTGCGCAAGGCAATATCAGCGTAAAGATGATTTTCCATATATATTCTGCTGTTATTATAAGACATAATATAATTCATATTCACTATATAACATCGATGGCTCTGATAAAAGCTCCCAGACGGAAGCATTGATTTAATGCTGGCGAGAGTCTGGGTGGTTGTATATGTATCTGAAACCGTGTGGATAGTAAGATTGCGGCAGTGAGGATTAACCTCCACCATAATGATATCCTTTGCTGATAATACATATGTTTTGCCTTTACATTTTACAATAATCCTGCCGCCAATAGAATTGAATTCAGATATGGCGTCTTCAAGGTTACGCATAAAACGTTTACTTTCAACAGGCTTTGAAATATAACGGAATACATGAAAGCGCATGGCTTCGTCAAGATATTCCGGAAAGGAAGTTATAATAATTATTATTGCTGCCGGATAAGATTTAACAAGCGAATTACCAACGGCAATGCCATCTATGCCAGACATCTGGATATCTAAATATACAATATCGGGTTTGATATCTGAAGCCAGAATGTCTTCACCAGAGTGAAATATGTAAATATCAGGTCTTTTCAGTTTATGTTCAATATAATAACTTTCGCACAGAGTTTTAATCTGCTCGCATATCAAATTGTCATCATCACATATAAATATATTCATTATCCAATCTCCATAAAATAAAACTATTGTTATTATAACCGATGAGAATATTAAAATAAATGTTATTTTAAACACGAAAAGTGTCATTTCACGCAATTGGTATTGAATTAATAAAATAGATGTGGTATTAAAGGCTTATATAAAGCGTTGTACACATATGCGCATGGGTATGGGAGAAGACCAGCTCATGTATATAGATAAGAGAGAAATTGAAAAAGCCGAAGAATGGAAAAATATTTTTAGTGAGCCAGTTCATTTACTAGGGAGATGATATTAAATGAAGAGAAGAGGCATTAGGTATGTGATTCCAATTATATTTATTGCAGTATTGGTGGGAGCAATGGTGACATATGTTCTACTCCACAAGAATACAGAAGCAGAGAAGGGCTTAGATTATGCAAGTCTTATCGGGGTAACAGGAGACAGTGATTTTCAGAATTACTGGGATACAGATGGATGGTATGATCTGGCTGCAGTTGAAGATGGATATTATTACATGAATTTTGAACAGAAGTTGTTGTTTTTGAATCTGGAGACAAATGATGTTATACCTGTGTGTGCAAAACCTGAGTGTGATCATAAATCTTCAAGTTGTAATGCTTTTTTTGGAAATGGAGCGGCATTGAGGAGTATATATTATTATAGAGGATATATATATTATTTTGGACTTTCTAATGGCATGGCACAGTTATGCCGCATGGATAAGAGTGGCACAACAAGAGAAGTTATAGGTGAACTTATACCTAATGATGGGGTTGACTCGATTCGAGCTGTTTTTCAGGGGGAATACGCTTTTATATATGATGGGAGTGGCCTTGCTGATGAGCAAGAGACTACAAAGAGCATAATAGAAGTATCTCTGACATCAGGAGACAAGAAAATTGTATATGAAGTTACTGGAAAAGGGATATCAATAACTAATGTTAAATGTTTTGGTGATAAAATATTTTTTACTGTGAGGGAAGCCGATTCCATATCAGATAAAGCCATAAGTGTGCATAGCAGAGGTTTGTTTAGCTATTCGTGCAGCAATGATGAGATAGAAGAAGTGAGTGGACAGAATATTAATGATTATTATGTTGTGGATGGAACAATGTATTACTTTGTTACGGGAGAGGGGCTTTACAAGATAGATATTGGAAGTGATATATCACAAAAAATATGGGAGTCAACAGAACAATGTGATATGTGTAGTGTATCTTCAGATGGAGAATACATTTATCTTAATAATCATAAGTACTGTTATTATATGTGGGAATTATATGGCTTTTCAGAAAACAGATATATAGTTATTGATAAAGGTGGAAATGTTATTAATGAGATATTGTGTCCTGATGCATTGGCGTTATATTTTGGGGATGACAGGTATTTATTTTATAAAAGTATGAACGATGCAGAAGGTCTTATGTATATGAAAAAAGATGATATAGAGACTGGTGGAGATTGGAAGCAGGTGTTTGAATGACAAAGTATATAAGGCTGTTTAAGAAAGGAATGTATAGATTTTGTATGATGTTTCTTCTTATATTGATATCATCAGGATGCAATGTAAAGGAAATAGAAACACAGACACAAACAGAGACTAATAACCAATATGCAGTAAAGGAACCAGAAATGACAGTTATAGATGGAATAAATTATATAACGGAGCAAGGCATTAAGTTAAAGGTGACATACCCAATAATATCTAAAGATATCGCCGATGGTAATTTGGTTGGAACATATATGGTAAATCCAGTAAAATTAGGCAATGGATTGGGAGAAAAGGATGAAATGGCGTATATTGTTGCCGGTATTATAGAGTGGCCATCATTATATAATGATGAAAATATAGAGAAATTAGAGTATACGGCATATAATGCATCCTGCATATTTGATTACAGTGATATGAGTGAGAATAAATATACAAAAAAACAGATGGATATAAAAGGCGAAACAAAAACAATATATGGAAATGATGAAAATAAGTTAAAGTTAATAATTATAAATGAACTCCCAACATCTGATAAAGCAGCTTATAGTTATATGCAGCCTGAGTATGTTGAGATAAAGAGTGTTATTGACGATATCAATAAAATGATTGTAGGAGTCCATGTTTATTATATGGATGGGAGCGAAGATTCTGATTATTATAGAGTAGAAAGTATATCTAAGAGTGATATAAGCAGGATACAAATATACAGGTTATGATTGGCATATAGGGGGAAATATGCAGGAATTAAAACGTATCATCAATTATAAACGGATTATATTGTTGTTAATTGCTGTAACAGTTAATGTTGTATTCTTTTTGTATGACAATAAGCCGGTAATGGATGAAGATATAATCAACAAAGAAAATGTTGCTCATGAGACATATATTAAGAATTATCACGAAGAAGTGAATGCAATAATTGATAATGCTGATAAACTTAAGAAATATAGTATTTTTAATAAAGCTGGAAGTTTTTCGTATGCGAATATATTGCAGACGGCAAGGGATTTTGAACGAGTAAAGAACGTTATTTTACCAGAGGATGAGTATAAAGGGGTGCAGGCATATACAACTTATTATTATCAATATTTCTTTACTATGCTTGTAATGATGTTTGTTATATACGATATGTTTGCACAGCGGGATAATGGCATGTGGAGCATAACATATAGCTGCGCTAATGGAAGAATCATGTATGCGATAAAGCAGACGGGAGTTATTGTTGTTACAGGAACTTTTACACATACTCTGATATACTGGTCCACGTTTATTGCGGCAATGCTGCAAAGAGGAGGCGTCAGGGACTTAGTAAATCCAGTGCAGACAATTGAGACATTTGATAAATTTACATATCCGTGGAGCAAAATAAAGTATGTGACGGTGCTATATCTGATATCAATGGTGTGTATAGTTGCCCTATGCATTACTATATGGGGTGTTTTTGTTATGTTCCGTAATCGTGTCTATGCACTGGTTACAATGCTTATATTTGCGGCTGTGGAGCAGTTTATATATTCTCATATAGATATACATAGCGTGTGGAATGGTCTGCATTATATTAATATTATTAATATAATTAATATAAATGCTACATTTTCATCATATAGAAACTGGGGTGTGGGAACTTATGTATTTCCTGTATTTTCAGTGGTGCTGTTCGTGCATATTATATGTGCAGGTGTAATAGGTTATATTGCTATAAATGTGTCTGCTTCAATGAAACCATACAAAAATACAACATTTATAAAACGGTTTACAGATTGTGTATCAGCTGGCTGTCAGAAAATTCTTGCAAGGATTCCGTTTCTATTTAAGGAAATACATAAATTTATATTTACTTCTCATTGTGGCTGGGTTGTTGTGGTAATGCTGACAGTTACAGCGTATGTATGCCAGACAGGCCAGTATCACTATACAGATGACAATAAGTATATGGATAGTGAATACATGTTACATGGAGGGAAAGATTATACATATTTTCAGGATTATCTTGATAATCTATATCAGCAGAGAGATGAGCTGCAAGCTGACATAGATGATTATGGAGATATATTGACAAGAGATGAAAGCGTTGATATTGGTAGTTATGTTAATCTGAAAACAAAACAACAGCAGATACTAAAGCTGATAGAAAGTCGTAGGGAATACGCGGACAAGATTGAATATATCGGACATATGGATGAAACATTTAATATAAGAGCATGGATGATATCGGACAGAGGATATGAAGTGATATTGGGCAAGAAAGGACTGTATCGCAGAATAATGGTAAATCTTGCACTGATATGCGGTTTTATACTTATGTCAGCAGATGCAGGAAGACTTGAAAGAGTCAGCGGCATGATACTTTTTGAACATAGTACAGCATTGGGACGTAATAAGATGAGATGCAATAAATATTTGTCGTGCATAACAATTACAATAATAATGACTGTTATTATATGTGGAATGGAATTCTTATGGATGAGACATATATATGGGATACCTTACATGAATGCGCCGGTCGTGAGTCTTACATTTATGGGGAATAAACTTGGAATGGGACTATATGCATCTGGAATTCTTAAGTGGATGCTGTTACATATGACAATATGGCAGTATATGCTTATGCAATTTATCATGAGGCTTGTAATATGTCTTATATTAAGCGTTGGCATAATGAAAATAACAAGAAGCATTAAGAATATAAAATAAAGGCATAAATTGCAAACGCAGTTCTGCTATGATATACTTAATCTGTATATAGCCCTGCGATGGCTGAATAATGAATTTTTGATATATGAAAGGCGGATACGAGATGAACGACAGATATCAGACACCACTTGCAGAAAGATACGCAAGCAAGGAAATGCAGTACATTTTCTCTCCTGACATGAAGTTTAAGACATGGAGAAGACTCTGGATTGCATTAGCAGAGACAGAGCATGAACTTGGACTTCCTATTACACAGGAGCAGATTGATGAGTTAAAGGCTCACAAGGATGATATTAACTATGAAGATGCCAAGAGAAGAGAGAAGGAAGTAAGACATGATGTTATGTCACATGTATATGCTTACGGACTTCAGTGCCCTAAGGCTAAAGGTATCATACATCTTGGAGCAACTTCATGCTATGTTGGTGATAATACTGATATCATCATTATGACAGAAGGCTTAAAGCTTGTTCGTAAGAAACTTGTTAATGTTATTGATGAGCTTTCTAAGTTCGCAGATAAATATAAGGCACAGCCTACACTGGCTTTCACACATTTTCAGCCAGCACAGCCAACTACAGTTGGTAAGAGAGCTACATTATGGCTCAATGAATTAGTTATGGACCTTGAAGACCTTGATTATGTACTCTCTACAATGAAGCTTTTAGGCTGTAAGGGTACAACAGGTACACAGGCATCTTTCCTTGAACTTTTCAACGGAGATCAGGATAAGATCCGCCAGATTGACGGAAAGATTGCAGAAAAGATGGGATTTGACGCATGTGTTCCAGTTTCAGGCCAGACATATTCAAGAAAGGTTGATACAAGAGTACTTAATGTACTTGCAGGAATTGCTGCGAGCGCACACAAGTTCTCTAATGATATCAGATTATTACAGCACCTCAAGGAAGTTGAAGAGCCATTTGAAAAGTCACAGATTGGTTCATCAGCTATGGCTTACAAGCGTAATCCTATGAGAAGTGAGCGTATGGCTTCACTTGCTGATTTCGTTATCAGTGACGCACTTAACCCTGCTATTGTTTCATCTACACAGTGGTTTGAGAGAACACTTGATGATTCAGCTAACAAGAGAATGTCAGTTCCAGAAGGCTTCCTCGCTGTTGACGGAATCCTTGACCTCTACTTAAATGTTGTTGACGGACTTGTTGTATATGATAAGGTTATTATCAAGCACATGATGGCAGAGCTTCCATTCATGGCAACAGAGAATATTATGATGGATGCTGTTAAGGCTGGCGGAGACAGACAGGAGCTTCATGAGAAGATCAGAGAGCTTTCTATGATAGCAGGAAAGAGAGTTAAGCAGGAAGGTCTTGATAATAACCTTCTTGAACTTATTGCAGCAGAGCCAATGTTCGGTGTTACTCTTGAAGAGTTACAGTCAAAGCTTGATCCTATGAAGTATGTTGGCCGTTCTAAGGAACAGGTTGACGAGTATCTTGCTAATGTTATCAAGCCTATTCTTGATTCTAATAAGGAAGAGCTTGGTATGAAGGCAGAGATTAATGTTTAATTAATAATTTGGAGGTGTTATAACATGAAGGTTGTATTAGTTAATGGCAGCAGAAGAGATGCAGGCTGTACATATACAGCACTTTCTGTCGTTGCTAAGGAATTAGAGGCACAGGGAATTGATACTGAGATAGTTGCAGTTGGCAGCAGAGTTGTTAAGGGCGAGCTTGACGCAGTTGTCAAGGAAGTTGGTGCTAAGATAACTGATGCAGACGGACTTATTGTTGGTTCACCTGTTTATTATGCTTCTCCAACAGGAGAGATATTAATGTTCCTCGACAGATTATTTGGTGCATATGGTAACGAGCTTCGTTACAAATGTGGTTCTTCAATCGCATCTGCCCGCCGTGGCGGAACAACATCAACAGTTGATGTGTTGAATAAGTATTTCCAGATTAACCAGATGCCGGTTGTATCATCTAACTACTGGAATATTGTACATGGCAATACACCTGATGAGGTTGTTAAGGACGAAGAAGGTATGCAGACAATGAGACTTTTAGGTCAGAATTTTGCATGGCTTGTTAAGTCAGTAGATGCAGCAAAGAAGGCTGGAATTGAGCTTCCACAAGGCGAGAATAAGATTAAGACCAACTATATCAGATAATTTATAATTCTTCATAAATATTTAATGTCATAAGAGGCGTGCTGTATATATAATTATGTATATATAGCACGCTTCTTTTGCGCGGGCAGCGATGAGAGAAGAGATGGATATTTAAGGAGTATTGTCGTGAAGTCTTACAATAGGAGAAAACTTATGAAGAGAATAATTTTTGTGACATTGATACTGCTTGTGGTGCTTATTGCCGCAATCGTAGCATGCGCCCTGATAAGTTACCACAAGCAGCCAGAGCTTACTGCTGATGAGATTAAACAGCTTGATGAGCAGGGCATATGGAAAGAGAGAACAAGTGCCGAGCGGGCGCGTATTATCGAGGATAATGACGAGGCACTTAAAGAGCGTATAAGGATGATAAGCAATGCAAAGAGTGAGATTATACTCTCAACATTTGACTTCAGGTCAGATGACAGCGGAAAGCTGATGCTTGGAGCACTTATTGATGCTGCAGACAGAGGTGTATCGGTCAATGTTATAGTTGACGGGGTATCCGGTTTTACCAAGATGAAGGGCAATCCTGATTTTAAGGCACTTGCGTCATCAGACAATGTGAATGTGAAGATATATAATAAGGTCAATCCTTTTAAGCCGTGGCAGTCAATGGGAAGGCTTCATGACAAATATGTCATAGCCGACAGGACTAATTATATACTTGGCGGAAGAAATACATTTAACTATTTTCTGGGAGCATATCCGGGACATAAGAATTACGACAGAGATGTGCTTGTGTACTGCGAAAGTCCGGATGAAACCAGCTCTGTGAATGATGTGTTTGCTTATTATGAGAGTGTATGGAACTATAAGGAGAGCAAAGCATTTTTAAAGAATAACAGATGTGCAGGCAATAAAAAGGTCAAGGCGGCAAGGAAAGAACTGCTTGATAATTACAACATTTATTATGCAGATAACAAAGATTACCTGACTGACACTGATTATACAGATGAAACAGTTGAAGTCAGCAATATAGCACTTCTTAGCAATCCGATAGAATGTGGCGCGAAAAAACCGGTAGTGTGGTATCAGCTTACTAAGCTCATGGAACAGGCGGATTCGCAGGTTAAGATACATACGCCTTATATTATCTGCAATGAGTATATGTATGACGGATTAAAGAAGGTATGCGATTCTGTTGAAAATGTGTCACTGATGACTAATTCGGTAGGCAATAATGGCAATCCATTTGGATCAGCAGATTATTATGCGCATAAGGATAAGGTGCTTGGCACAGGGCTTGAAGTGTGGGAATATGAAGGCGGATATTCATACCACGGAAAGTCGGTTCTTATTGATGATGATATATCGGTGGTTGGCTCATTTAATATTGATATGAGAAGCGTGTATCTTGATACAGAGCTTATGCTGGTTATTGACAGCCCGGAGATTAATAGACAGTTAGGGACAGCAATGGAAGAGTATGAGCATAGTGCAAGAAAGGCTAATATTGACGGAAGCTATGACAATCCATATAATGTGCAGCCTGTAGCGCTTACTCCTAAGAGAGAACGCAGAATGAAGCTGATTAAGAATTTCCTGTTGTGGACGAGATATCTGTTCTAGATATCTGGTCTGGACCGGATATATTCTGGATTTGTAAATTACATGGCATGAGCAGGGCGTCAGGTTGGCGAAGGCAGCAGGCTGATGAGGTTGATAGGCTGATGTGGCCGTCGGGCTGATGAGGTTGGCAGGCCGATGTGGCTGTCAGTCTGCTGTGATTGTCAGTCTCTGTCGGGAAGACCTACGAAAGTGGTATTAATTGTAACTTGAGTAGGTTTTTATAATGAAGTTTTTGATTGTAAGCAGATGAAAAGCCCACTAATTAATAAAAAAGAGTGATTTTAGTAGGTCTTTTTACTGCAAATGATGCGGTATTATAAAATAAAGGCGGGCAAAAAACCTACTCAAAAGAGCTATATTAGCGATTGAGTAGGTCATCGGGCTGGAATAACAGTGCCCATGCAGGTTAAATGACCTACGAAATCATACATTTGATAGGTTTGAGTAGGTTTTTCTTGTAGTGAATGCCTGTAGCAGCTCGGTAAGCTCATCTCAGATTTAATGGCTGAGAAAAAGTTTGAAAAAAGTTTTGAAAAAAGTCAAAAAAGTGCTTGACAGGTAGCACATTTTAATATTATAATAGCAAAGCAGTTTGCGAGAGAAATCAAGCGAATTGTTCTGAATGTGGGGTCTTAGCTCAGCTGGGAGAGCATCTGCCTTACAAGCAGAGGGTCACAGGTTCGAGCCCTGTAGGCCCCATTTCTTTTTAAGACATTCAGTAAATATTATGGCGAGATAGCTCAGTTGGCTAGAGCACACGGTTCATACCCGTGGTGTCGTGGGTTCAAATCCCTCTCTCGCTACTATCTAAGAAGTGGAAGCAGGCGATGCTTCCACTTTTTTTGCGCGAGTAGCGATGAGAGAAGCCATGGAAAGTTTACAGCCGTGCTTGCACGGACTTGGAACTTTGTATGGTTTTACGAGGAGCACCGCGACAACGACAGAACGAAGTTCTGGAGTATGAGCTGCTCGCGCAACCCGCGGCGATGAGCCAGCTCACACAGGAGGGGAATAATGACACATTTACAGGAAGAATTGTTTAAGCTGCAGGACACAGAGTACAGGGATTTTAACAGCAGTCTGATTCCGGGAATTGAGAAAGAGACAGTTATAGGAGTAAGGACTCCGGTTTTAAGAAAATTTGCAAAGGAATATGCAAAGAGCGGAGAAACTGAGCAGTTTATGCGTGAGCTGCCACATAAGTATTATGAGGAGAATAATCTTCACATGATATTAATTGGGCAGATTAAGGATTATGCTGAGTGCATAAGTGAGCTTGAAAAGTTCCTTCCATATATTGATAACTGGGCAACCTGTGATTCACCGCTTCCAAAATGTTTTGATAAGAATAAAGAAGATATTCTTGAAAGGGCGAAGAAGTGGATTGCAGCAGATAACACATATGTTAAAAGATACGGAATGGGCGTTATGATGCGCCTGTTCCTTGACGAGGATTTTAAGGAAGAATATATACAGCTTGTTGCAGGTGTTAAGTCAGAGGAGTACTATGTAAATATGATGATTGCATGGTATATGGCTACAGCACTTGCTAAACAGTGGGATGCGGCGATTCCTTATATACAGGAACACAGGCTTTCTGAATGGGTACACAGAAAGTCAATACAGAAGGCTGTAGAGAGTTACCGCATTACACCAGAGCAGAAGGATTATTTAAAGGGTTTAAGATAAGGTTATGAAATCAAATGAAATAGATATGACGACAGGTTCCCTGCCAAAGAAAATATTAATGTATTCAGTGCCGCTTATGTTGTCAAATGTACTGCAGGTTATGTTCAACCTGTGTGATGTGGCGGTAGTTGGTAAATTTGTAGGACCACTGGCACTTGGTGCGGTAGGTTCAACGAGTATAATTATTACATTGACAACCGGCATCCTGCTAGGACTAGCAGGTGGTGTCAACGCTGTAGTCGCGCTGTTTGTGGGGGCTAAGAATAGTGCAAATGTAAAGAAAGCAGTCCACACTTCAATTGTAATATGCATGATTGCGGGACTGCTGCTGCTTTTGTCTGGACTGTTCCTTTCAAGACCGGTGCTGAATCTTATAGGAACTAAGAAAGAACTGATAGATGGTGCAGTTATATATCTTACAATATATCTTCTTGGTTCACCGGCACTTGCCATGTATAACTATGGTAACGCAGTGTTAAGTGCAGTTGGAGATACCAAAAGGCCACTTATGTATCTTATTACAGCGGGGATAATTAATGTGGTACTTAATCTGTTCTTTGTAATAGTATGCAGGCTTGGAGTTGTCGGTGTTGCACTGGCAAGTATAATATCACAGTATATATCAGCATTTCTGATACTTAAATTCCTGTTTGGCTGTGGCAAGGATTACGGGCTTTATATAAGAAATATAGGAATGGATTCGCATATAGCAGCGAGAGTGTTAAAGATTGGATTGCCTGCAGCAGTACAGTATTCACTTTTTGCAGTTGCCAATCTGTACATACAGACGGCAGTTAATTCATTTGACCATGTAGTTGTTGAGGGCAATTCGGCTGCGGCTAATGCTGATAACATTGTGTATGATATGATGGCGGCATTCTATACTGCATGTACAAGCTTTATAGCGCAGAATCTAGGAGCAAGAAAGCGTGACAGGATTAGGAAAGCATATCTTGTTACACAGATGTATTCATTTATTATAGGAGCAGTGCTTGGTGCATTGCTTGTAGTTTTCAGGACACAGTTTCTTAGTCTGTTTACAAGTGATCCGGATGTGCTGCATTACGGCTCAATAAGACTGGGAATAATGGGATGCTCTTATTTTGTATCCGCATTTATGGATAATGCGGCAGCGGGAGCAAGAGGACTTGGCAGAAGCGTTATACCTACAATAATAGTTATAATGGGTTCTGTTGTATTTAGAATCATATGGGTGTGTACAATATTTGCAAGTATACATACACTGATGTCACTCTATCTTGTGTATGCGAGTGCGTGGGCATTTACATCTATTATAGGAACGGTGTATTTTATAATAATATTCAGAAAGACTTTGAGATAAAAGGGCTGTGTCTTAACACATATAATCGTTAAGGCACAGCCTGTTTAATATTAGTTATTATTAGCGATAGCAGCTTCTGCTCTTTCTAAATCTTCTTTGGTATATTTAGTTAATATCTGTTCTTTAGTTATTCCGAATTCTAGCATGGAAATTATTGAATTGACTTTTTCAGTGTCTATGCCAAGTTCAATACCCTCATTTCTGCCTTTGCTTTCACATTCAGCCTGAAATCGTTTCATTGCTTCACACATATTAACAGTCCCTCCTTGTTCATTATCTATACATAAGTCCATAAGCTTTGGAACTGAGGTTATGCTACATATCAGTTCCATTACATCAATATCTACATTGCGGGATTCATATTCACGATATATTGAATCGAAATCATCGTTATATATGTTCCTTATAATATTAAACACATTTCTTACATCTTCATTATAAAATGTATACTTATCAGAATCAAGTATCTGAACCAGATTTAACTTATAGTCGGAGAAGTAAGTTTTGATATTATCAGGCATGGAAACCATCATGTCAGAGAGGCATGATGGGCCGTCCCATAATGAATCACCATAGTATAAAACGAGCGTGATGATAGGGTGGAAGCGGTCAGATTTGTCAATTCCAGACAGAAACTCTTCAGGAGAGCTGAAAGAATCCTTATTTAGCTTATGCTGTTTCTTGATATCGTTGTATTCCTTTATGTAGCCGAGTGCGTCATAGGTCATGGTTCGCAAAGGCATGGCATAATGTGTCTTGTCCTGAATTTCAAGACCGAGAATATTAAACTCTACGCCGTCTGACATCTTCTTTACAACATCTCTGTTTCTGGTAATAGATTCATTGTAATTCTTAGACTGGATAGTAGCAGAAACATCAGTGTCCATCTCAGTAAGCTTATCAGGCTTAAGCACCTGCCTGCCATTAAAGACAGTAGCATTGAAAAGGTCTGCAAAATGTTCATTATCGCGCCAGAAAGTCTTAAGAGAGACATCTTTCTGGTGAGTAGTACGGTTGTTATTATTCATATGTCGCCTTTCTTAAATGTTTCATATGTGAGATATAGTTAAAATATAAAATGATGCATCAATGTGTAATATATAATAACAATACGAAAAGAATATGTCAATATAATTTATAAAATATATTATATATCAATATTTTCAATAGTAATCATGAAGAAATTATGAAAAAACGGCATGATTTTAAGGGTGATACAGATATTGCTGTATGTCTAAATAAAATAATCAATCACATACATTTTACAAAAACTTTACGAACACGAGATTATGCATTTTACATAACATTGATAACATACCCTCTGCAAGCAGATGCAGAGGGTTTTCTTTTTTTGAGACGACTCACATATCATTCGGTCAGGAAACTGATTCAAGCCCCTACGAAAATCTTCTGTTAATGCTTGCAAATAAAAAACGAGGAAGGTAACGAAAGTTATGAGAAAAGGAATTAAAAAGTTACTTACAGTTGCATTAACAGCAACATTAGGCCTTGCAGCATTAGCAGGCTGTGGAACAGGTACGTCATCAAATGGAGATGGCTCAGCAAACGGAGGCACAACTAAGGAGCTTTCAGGAAAGATTCAGTTAGCAGGAAGTACATCAATGGAAAAGATGTGCGGCGCTCTCATGGAAGCATTCATGGAAGAATATCCTAATGTAACAGTAACAACAGAATATACAGGTTCAGGCGCAGGTATTGAGTCAGTAACATCCGGAGCAGTTGATATCGGTAACGCTTCAAGAGCTTTATCTGATAAAGAAAAGTCAGCAGGTATTGAGGAGAACATCGTAGCAATTGATGGTATTGCAATGATTACTGATAAGAACAACAAAGTTACTAATGTAACAAAGCAGCAGCTCACAGATATCTACACAGGTAAGATTACTAACTGGAAGGATCTCGGCGGTTCAGACGAAGCTATCGTAGTAATCGGCAGAGAGGCAGCATCTGGTACAAGAGGAGCATTTGAGGAACTTCTTGAAGTTAAGAATAAATGTGCATATGCACAGGAACTTGACAGTACAGGTGCTGTACTTGCCAAGGTTGCAGCAACTCCAGGTGCAATCGGATATGTTTCATTAGATGTAGTTGATAAGACAGTTGCAGCTTTAAAGCTTGATGGTGTAGATGCAACAGAGGATAACATTAAGGCTGGTAAGTATACACTTTCAAGACCATTTGTAATGGCTACTAAGGGTTCTGTTTCATCACAGAGTGAGCTTGTTCAGACATGGTTCAACTTCGTAAAGTCTGACGCAGGCAAGAAGGTTATCAAGGGTGTAGGCTTAATCCTCCCAGAGTAAGCCGGAAAATATAGATTCTGAATGGAGAGATTGACATGGATGAGGTTATAAATGTTGGTATGAACAGAATAAATAAAACACCAGAAGCTGTTAAGGCAACGGCAAATGGTTCGTTAAAAGGCAATAAAAAGTCAAAGCATGCAAGTGAAAGCGTGGCACGGTTTATATTCCTTATATGTGCGGTAGTAGCTATCCTGGCAGTCTGCTCCATTACCATCTATATGTTTATAAAAGGAACAGAGAGTCTTAAAAGTGTCGGAATAGCAGACTTGCTCTTTAAAACAGTATGGGCGCCAACTGCTACACCGCCTGCATATGGAATTGTATACATAATTCTTTCATCAATAGTAGGAACAACACTTGCGATTCTTCTCGGAGTTCCAATTGGATTATTAACAGCAGTTTTTTTGACAGAGATAGCAGGAAAAAAACTTGCAGCAGTAGTTCAGCCGGCAGTTGAACTGCTTGCAGCAATTCCTTCTGTTATATACGGACTTCTCGGATTAATGCTATTAAACCCCCTCCTTTATAAATTAGAAAAGCATGTATTCGCGAATTCCACAACACATCAGTACACAGGAGGAGCCAACCTCCTGGCTGCAGTGCTGGTGCTTGCAATTATGATACTTCCAACAGTTATCAATATGAGCGCGTCAGCAATCAGGGCAGTTCCAATGAATTTAAGAGCAACATCGCTTGCTCTTGGTGCAACTAAGATACAGACAATATTCAAGGTTGTAGTTCCGGCAGCCAAGTCAGGAATTATAACAGGAATCGTTTTAGGTATAGGAAGAGCCTTAGGTGAGGCAATGGCTATTAATCTGGTAGCCGGTGGTTCAGTAAATCTGCCGCTTCCATTCAACTCAGTCAGATTTCTTACAACACAGATTGTAAGTGAGATGAGTTACGCAGATGGAGTACACAGACAGGTTCTTTTCACAGTAGGACTTGTTCTTTACATTTTCATAATGATTATTAACCTGATAATTACTTTAATGCAGAAGAAAGGGGAGAAAGCAAATGGATAATCTTAAAGCTAAAAAAAGGCATCCGGAAGAGATTGCAGTATACTCAGCGATATATGTGTGTGCAGCATTTTCAGTTCTCCTGCTTTTAGGAATTATTGTATATGTGTTTGCTAAGGGCGCAAGACGCGTAAACTGGGCATTTCTTACAGGTGTTACATCAATTCTTCATGGAACTGTGGGAATTGCCGGTAATATTCTGAACACATTGATAATAATATTACTTACTATGATAATTACAACGCCAATCGGTGTAGGTGCTGCGATTTATTTAAATGAGTACGCCAAGCCGGGAAAGCTTGTTACAGTTATAATATTTGCAACAGAGACACTTGCAGGAATTCCATCAATTATATTTGGTCTGTTTGGTATGCTTTTCTTCGGACAGTTATGTCACATGGGATATTCACTTCTGACAGGTTCTCTTACACTTACATTAATGGTGCTTCCGCTTGTTACAAGAAACACACAGGAAGCGTTAAAGACTGTACCTGACAGCTTCAGAACAGGAGCGGTAGGTTTAGGCGCAGGTAAATGGTACACAATCAGAACAATTCTTCTTCCGTCAGCAATGCCTGGAATTGTAACAGGAGTAATCCTTGCAATAGGAAGAATTATTGGTGAATCAGCAGCATTGCTTTTTACAGCAGGAAGTGCACATCTTCTTCCAAAGACTTTCGATGCATTTCTTGAGAAAATATTTCATTCGGGCGGAACACTTACAATCCAGCTTTATTTAAGCGCAAGCAAGGGTGAATTTGAGGTGGCATTCGGCATAGCGGTTGTACTTCTTGTAATTGTACTTCTTATTAATTTTGGTACAAAGAGGCTCGCTAAGAAGCTCGAAAAGCACTAATTGGGAGGAATATATGAGTAATAAGATTAAAGTTAAAGTTGAAAATCTGAACCTGTATTACGGTGAAAATCATGCCCTTAAGGATGTGAACATGGATATACAGGAAAATGCAGTGACAGCATTTATCGGACCATCTGGCTGTGGTAAATCAACATTTTTAAAGACATTAAACCGTATGAACGACTTGGTTGACGGTGTAAGAATAGATGGCAAGGTGCTTCTTGATGGTGAGGATATATATGATCCATCAGTTGATACTACAATCCTTCGAAAGAAGGTTGGAATGGTATTCCAGCAGCCTAATCCTTTTCCTATGAGCATATACGATAACATCGCTTATGGCCCAAGAGTTCATGGAATAAGAGATAAGAAAAGACTTGACCAGATAGTCGAGGAGAGTCTCCGTGGAGCAGCTATATTTGATGAGGTTAAGGACAGATTGAAAAAATCGGCCATGGGTCTTTCAGGCGGACAGCAGCAAAGAATCTGTATAGCAAGAGCTCTTGCGGTACAGCCTGAAGTTCTTCTTATGGATGAGCCGACATCAGCTCTTGACCCTATATCTACAGCCAAGATTGAGGAACTGATGGAAGACTTAAAGAAGAAATACACAGTAATCGTGGTAACACATAACATGCAGCAGGCAACGAGAGTTTCGGATCAGACAGCATTTTTCCTTGTAGGGGAGATGGTGGAGTTTGGAGATACTAAGCAGATATTCTCTTACCCGCAGGATAAGAGGACAGAAGATTATATCACAGGAAGGTTTGGATGATGAGAAGTAAATTTGACGAACAGCTTGACAGACTTAATAAAGAAATGATGAAGATGGGCTCTGCAATTGAAGATTCTATACGAAAGGCAGTTGATGCGCTTGTAAAACAGGACGCAGAGCTTGCTAAAAAGGTTATGATTCAGGACGAGGAGATTGACAGGGAGCAGAAGACTATTGAGAGTATCTGCTTTAATCTTCTTATCCAGCAACAGCCGGTTGCTAAGGATTTAAGAACAATTACAGCAGCTTTAAAGATGGTTACTGATATGGAAAGAATTGGTGACCAGGCAGCAGATATCGGCGAGATAACTATTAAACTTGCCAACCAGCCATACATAAAGAAGTTAGAGCACATCAACCAGATGGCTTCTGAGACAATGCTTATGTTAATCAGAAGTATTGAAGCTTATGTTGAGAAAGACATGGACAAGGCAAGAAAAGTTATAGCATATGATGATGTGGTAGATGACCTTTTTGAAAAGGTAAGAGATGACCTTATTGCAATGATACAGGCAGATTCAGCCAATGGTGAGCAGGCTGCAGATCTTCTTATGGTTGCCAAGTATTTTGAGAGAATAGGAGACCATGCAACTAACATTGCAGAATGGGTAATATTTGCTCTTGATACGAAGGGAGGTTTTGATGAAAATGCTTCTGAACATTTGTAAAAATACTAATTTAACTGAAAAGAAATATGAATATCTGTTTCTTCTTCTTAACACCCTTGCATGGTGTGCAATCGGCTTTGTAGTGTGGGCGGTTGTAAGCATATTTGCATTCAAAGGAACGGAATGGATGTTTACATTCGTTGGATATTTTGGACTTATTCCCGGCTTTATCGGAGGGGTTGTTGAGGTCTGGAGGAATGAGCGGTAACGGGACTTTTATTTATATTAAAAAAGGCATAGAATATAGGCAGAGGTGATTGTTATGAAATTTGCTATGAAACACGGAGGCTTATGTTCTATGTCTTTTGTTTTGCGTATATGTTTATGTGTTGTATTCTTGTGTACATGGGTGGCGTTTCTTTGCGCGTGTGAGGGTAATGCAAGCAAAATCAGTAACACAGGTGTTGAGGAAAGCACTTACGTTTTACAGTCTGGTATTGGAACAGATGCAGCCACTTCTTTAGAGGGACAGCCAGTGATGAGAAAAGGTTATAATCCACAGATGGATTTTGCTTATGATGAGCATGATGATGTAGATATTGACGAGAATTATGTTGGCAGCTTATGCGGTGAAGCCACAAAAGAACTTGAAACAATGTTCGGACCAGCAGAATTCTATGTGACAGCAGAAAGTAACGAAGATGACAGTTACACAATCGATGTGTATTATAATGAAAAAGCTGCGTCATTTTCAGATGATGAGGTGGAACAGATAAGAATGTATATTAATCAGGAATACAAAGAAGTGAGACTGTCAGAGATTAATATACAGGGCTGGTAGTTGTAAATTAAGCCAGCTTATGTTATATTAATTGAGGCGTTGAATTGGGGACACCACTTTTCAAGACCAGCAGACAGGATTATATGAATGAATCATGTCAGCGAACATACAACAGGCGTCGGTAATAAAAGATTTCCGGCGTGTTTATATTATGATTTTAAAGGCAGAACCAGCTGGAAAGCGGTTCTGCCTTTTTTGCGCGAGCAGCGATGAGAGAAGGCATGGAAAGTTCACAGTCGTGCTTGCACGAGCTGTGAACTTTATATGGGTTCTCAAGGAGCGCCGCGACAATGCCAGAATGAAATTCTGGCATATGAGCTGCTCGCGAAGCAATGAGCCGTGCAAGCTGGAATGTGCTTGCACAAATTCCAGCTTATACGGCGAATGCCCATAATGAACAACGAAGGGAAAGGAGAGTCTATGGTACAGATTAACGGAGAGCAGGTTGAAGCTTCAAAGGTTGTGGGGAAAACACTTCTTGCTTATGTAACAGAGGCAGGGTATGACCCTGTAGGCATTGTGATTGAGAAGAATATGGAAATAATTCACAGGGAAGACTTTGACAAGGTTAATATTGCTGATGAAGATGTGATTGAGATATTGCATTTTGTTGGCGGCGGACAGTTTTAATATGAGTTTAGTCTGAGAGCAGGGAGTCTGGCTGCTTATAAGCAATGTCAGAGCGGTTAATAATAGGCAAAGACCTACTACAATTACAGAATTTGAAATTGAGTAGGTTAATATTTGGCAGGGAAATATTAAGAAACCTACAAGGCGTGAGAAAATCAAGATTTAGTAGGCTTTTGTGATAGCTGACAGCCTATAAAAGCGAGATAAACAAGGTATTTATAGGTCGTATTAAAACATGAGAGTAAAGAAAGACCTATAAGAAGCTTTATAAGAGTTTGATTAGTAGGTTTTCTGAAAATAAGAGAGCTGACGCGAACCTACTAAAAGACAGAAAATACATTTTTTATAGGTTTTCTAGCGGTAAGAGGACAAATTCAATCAGCAATTACAAGATTGAGAACATAAAAGAGAGGCAGGACAGACTATAGGTGCAGGAAGTATTGCCAGAAAAAGAACAGTCATCAGAAACATAATAAAAAAGATAACAGGAGGAAGCAAAGATGGAAAATAAGGCACAGGACAAGAAAGAAGATAAGTTAATATTAGGAGGACATGAGTTCAACAGCAGATTCATATTAGGTTCAGGAAAGTACAATGTGAATCTTATTAAGGCGGCAGTTGAGCAGGGCGGTGCTGAAATTATCACACTTGCTCTTAGACGTGCCAATACAGAGAATAAAGAGAATATTCTTGATTTCATACCGAAGGGAGTAACTCTTCTTCCTAATACTTCAGGAGCAAGAAATGCAGAGGAAGCGGTAAGAATTGCGAGACTCAGCCGTGAGATGGGATGCGGGGATTTTGTAAAGATTGAGATTATGCATGATGCCAAATATCTCCTTCCAGATAATTATGAAACAGTAAAGGCAACAGAAATACTTGCTAAGGAAGGATTTGTAGTAATGCCTTATATGTATCCTGATTTGAATGTGGCAAGAGATTTACAGAATGCAGGAGCAGCCTGTGTTATGCCACTTGCTTCACCGATAGGAAGCAACAATGGACTTGCAACCAAAGCATTTATACAGATACTTATTGATGAGATTGATCTGCCAATTATCGTGGATGCAGGAATTGGCAAGCCTTCGCAGGCATGTGAGGCAATGGAGATGGGAGCAGCAGCGGTTATGGCTAATACAGCAATTGCGACAGCAGGAAATGTTCCGGCTATGGCAGAGGCGTTTAAGAAGGCTATAGAGGCAGGAAGAAGCGCATATCTTACAGGTATGGGAAGAGTTCTTGCAAGAGGCGGAAGCGCATCAGACCCATTGACAGGATTCTTGCGCTAAATGAGGAACATTAAAATATAAATAGAAAAGAAGGCAGAATAATGAACGAAGAAAACCAGGTGTATTTTATAGACAGTGACCAGCTTCCACCAGCTGCGTTAGAGAGAAAGCATAAGTTGGAGCAGGATCCGTCATTCAGGACAGATTACATGAAGTATCTTGATGACATGGAAATAATTGATTCAGATATTAAGGATAAAGTCTTAAAGGCAATGGATGAGTATGATTATGATTCATACACAGCTGCAGATGTTGAGAGGGCATTAAGCAAAGATACCTGCAATATTGAGGATTTTAAGGCATTGCTTTCGCCAGCTGCAGCACCATACTTAGAGCAGATGGCAAGAAAAGCAGAGAATGAAACTAAGAAACATTTTGGCAATACAGTGTACATATTCACACCAATATATATAGCCAATTATTGCCAGAATTACTGCATATACTGTGGCTTCAACTGCTACAATAACATTCACAGAAAGAAACTTTCATTTGAGGAAATTGAGCATGAGATGAAAGTTATTGCAGATACAGGAATGGAAGAAATACTGATACTGACAGGAGAGAGCAGAAAATATTCAGACGTTGAATACATTGGCGAATCAGTTAAGATTGCAAGAAAATATTTCAAGAATATCGGAATTGAGATATATCCTGTAAATGTGGATGAATACCGCTATCTTCATGAGTGTGGTGTTGATTATGTGACAGTATTCCAGGAGACATACAATCCTGTCAAATATGAGACATTACATTTGTTAGGACATAAGAGAGTATGGCCATACAGATTCGATGCACAGGAAAGAGCGCTTATGGCAGGTATGAGAGGTGCAGGCTTTTCAGCATTGTTAGGACTTGATGATTTCAGAAAAGACGCACTGGCAACGGCACTGCATGTATATTATCTTAACAGAAAATACCCTCATGCTGAGCTGAGCCTTAGCTGTCCGAGACTCCGTCCGATAATCAACAATGATAAGATTAATCCAAGAGATGTTGGTGAAAAGCAGCTATGTCAGGTACTTTGTGCGTACAGATTATTCCTGCCATTTGTTGGTATAACAGTTTCAAGCCGTGAGAGCGCAAGTTTTAGAAATGGTATAACCAAGATATGTGCCACTAAAGTTTCAGCGGGTGTTTCAACAGGAATCGGCGACCATGAATCTAAATATACAGGAAAAGAAGATGGTGATGCCGGAGATGAACAGTTTGAAATCAATGATAACCGTTCATTTGACAGAATGTATAAGGATATGGAGGATGGCGGGCTTCAGCCAGTCGTGAATGAATACATTTATGTATAGAAAATATATATGTATAACGAACAAGCACCTTGTGAGTGGCAGCGGTGGTGCAGAGTGTACTATGAATGAGTACATTACGCAGATTGAAAAATGTGTGGCACTGCACCCATATGCCATGATACTTCGTGAAAAGGATATGGACAGGCAGGACTACAGGGAACTTGCCAGACACATACAGGTAATGTGCAGGGAAGCTTCTGTTAAAATGTTTGTTCACAGTGATATCAGTGTAGCAGAGTATGCAGGCTGTGGAAATGTACATTTTTCAATGGAACATTTTAAACAAATGTGTGATGAACAGGCTGATGTGATAAAGAGGCTTGATTGTGTGAGTGTATCGTGCCACAGTATGGAAGAGGCAGTGAATGCTGTCCGCGCAGGAGCAGACCAGATTGTGCTTGGAACGATATTTGAGACACAGTGCAAGCCGGGGAAGATGGGAGCAGGACTTAGTTTTCTTAAAGAAGTGAGTAGAGCGGCTCATACTGTTAATCCCACAGTAAAAGTGTTTGCGATTGGAGGAATTAAGCCTGATAACATTAAAAAAGTGCTTGAAGCCGGTGCAGATGGCGGATGTATGATGTCATGGTTTATGCAACATAATTAATATAATATACAAAGAAAAACTTCTGTGATATAATTTCGCGGAAGTTTTTCTTTTTTTAAAATTTTTTAAACTTATTTAAACTTCATTTCGTATAATAATATATAGAACTAAAGAAAGGGCAGAAAATTATATGAAAGACATGTTAAGACTAGGTACTAAAGATAGAAAAAAATATCTAATTATAAGCGTAGTGTCAGTCTTAGTTATAGCATTAATAACTGTTTCCATAATTGCTGTGCAATTAAGACATAATAAGAATGAAAAAAAGAAAAATGTAGAAGAAACAACTGTGCATACAATGATGGTGCAGGAAACTACAGTGCAAGAGACTACAGAAGAGGGAACCACAGAAGAGGATACAACGCAGGAAGAGAGTGCAGAAGTAGTAGATAGGGAAGTGGTTGAAGAATTTTTTGAAAATGAGATATCAACAGAAAATGAGGAGGCATTTGAACTTCCGCCAAGGCAGCTTACGGACGAGTTTATCCCATATGATGGACAGAAGAGAGAAATAACATGCTATGGGGATAGTATGATGGCCGGAGCAGGAAGTGCAACTGAAGGAAAAGTAAATGGAATTGATATATATGGGTGGACTACACCTGTTACAATAGAAAAACTGACTAATATACCAACACATAATCTTGGAGGGTCAGGAGAAAATTCAAGTCAGATTACTTTTAGGGCTGGTGGAACAAAGGTTTATATAGACAGGGATATTACAATAAGTGAAACTGATTCGGCAATAGCTCAGATTATAGATGAAAATGAAAATGTATTTGAAACAGATAATTATAGTGGATATGGATTTGATTATGATCCTTATCCGGGTGATATGTATATAAATGGTTATTTGTGTGATGTTAAAAATACAGGTGATGGTCAGGTTGAAATTAAACTTACAAAGGGATATGCAGCATATGACAATTCTACTGATAATAGTGTTGTTATATATGAAAGTGAAACAGCTGCATATTCAAGACAGGGAGCAGATATAAAAGCAGAGAGTGATATAGTAACAGAATATGACACAGTGATAAAAGAAACAGAGTCACAAACATCTGGTGAAAAACCAATGGAGAAGCCAACAGAAAAACCAGCAGAAACTTCAGGCGTAGAAAAAGTTACAATTTCTGGCGGAACACAGGCAATGACAAGGGCATCACAGGAAAGAAGTGCGAAAGATATATTAATACTTGAAATGGGAAGTAATGGCGGCTGGGAAAATGATTATCAGCAGCTTATTCTTCAATATGATAATATAATACTTAATTCCGGCTGCAAATATTATATAGTACTCGGAGATACGGATGATCCGGCTGATTCTGTAGATGTTAATCAGGGAGAGTATGGAGAAGACGGTAATTATGTGGGAATCGGTGATACAGCATGGGAAGCAGCCTTAAGAGAAGCATATGGCGAGCATTTTTTTAATACGAGAACATATATGATTCAGAATGGATTAAGTGACTGCGGACTTGATACAACAACAGATGACCTTGAGAATTTCAAGAAAGGTAATATATCTGAACAATTAAGATATGACTGGACACATTTTAACTGTTATGGATATTATACAAAGGGAATTGGTGTATACAAGAAAGGCGTAGAACTAGGATACTGGAGTTAGAATTTTACAAGAATTATACATGAATATGATTACACCTTTTACATTAAATGGTTATTATGAATATGCATTGAAGGGGGACAGCCAAAAGACGGGGATGGCTGTGGTTCCCGGATATGTAAACTTATAGACCATGGAATGTAGAAAGGTGGTACTCATATGGAAGTAGCTATCTTAAAGCATTCGCAGCGTAAGCTGCTTTTTTTATGCCCTAAAATGTTAATTTGTTAAGAAGGTTTGAATAGATTGACTGTATATGTTATTATTTCAAAGTAAAATCAATAAGAAATATTAAAGAGAAATATGAATGTTTAACAAATACAGAAATATAAAAAAGATTGGTCTTGTGTTAATAGGTCTTGCCTTAGTTATATTTTTAATAACCAATGTAAGAATCCGTTCTGTTGATTCCTACAGAAAGCAATTCAGTAATATGGCAGATTCGGGTCAGACACAGCCCGACAGACCAGATAATAATGATAGATTACAGGATGAAACCATCAGTACCGATAATGCCAATGCCACAGACAACGGCAGCTTTGATGGAACGGGTGATGGAACAGTTTCAGATGACAATTCTGCTTCTGGCTCAACGGATAATATAACAGTTACAGATAATAATTCCGGTTCAGGTGGTAGAGAATCAGACAGGAGTAACGGAAACGCCGTATCAGGTGGCAATGATTCAGAAAGCAGCAATTTAGGGAATAATACTTCAGAAAGTAACAATTCGGGAAATGATGATTCAGGGAATAATTCACAGAATACCAGACCGGCAGGCAAGGTAATCAGTTGTACTATAGAGATAAGATGCGATAATGCGACAGCGAGAAAAGACACTGTTAATCCGTCAATTGCATCACGTATCCCTGATGATGGAACTATACTTGAAGTTACAACATACACTGCAGTTGAAGGCTTTACTGTATATGATGTTCTTGCAGCAGTTACAGCAATGCATGATCCTGTAATTCCGATAGTTGCTAATTCTGATAAGTCGTATGTATCAAGCATTAATAATCTGTCAGAGAAGAATGTAGGACCACAAAGTGGCTGGACTTACAGAGTTAATGGAGTTCTGCCTATGATGGCGGCTAATCAGTATACAGTAAAAGATGGAGATGTAATAAAATGGATATACGTGTGCCAGTTAGGCGACAAGTAACTAAATATTCAGCATTTGCAGTAATGCATCCGTGGACGAATTTCATCTACATTGCACTTGTGCTGGTGATAACCATGTTCACAATGAACCCGGTGATACTGGCGGTTTCGTATGCAGGTTCACTTGCCCTTGGAATATATATGCAGGGTGGTTCTTTTATTAAGAAGAATATTATGATAACAATTCCTGTTGTTATATTCTCTGTGTTAATCCAGCCAATTTTTAATCACAGCGGAGTTACACCGTTGTTTTATATTAACGATAACATGGTATGTCTTGAGAATATAATATACGGCGCAGTTATAAGTCTTTTATTAATTGCAGTCATACAATGGTGCAGTGTTGCAGCCAGTTATCTTTCTTCGGAGAAAATGATGTATCTGTTCGGAAGTTTTATTCCTTCTGTTGGCATGATATTTTCTATGATATTAAGAATGATACCGCTTATGAGAAAGAGATACAGACAAATACATGACGCACAGATGGGACTTCGAGGAGTGGAGAATAAGAATGGCATCTTTGAAAAAATCAGACATTTTGCGAATGAATTTTCAACTCTTATAACATGGTCACTTGAAAGCTCAATGGAAACTTCTATGTCTATGGAGAGCAGGGGATATGGACTTAAAGGAAGGACAAGCTTTAACAGATTCAGATTCACACTAAAGGATACCTTTACGATAATTATAATGCTTGTATGTTTTGTGATGGCTGTTATTCCAATAGCAGGAAAGAAGCTTGCAGTATATTATCTACCTGTAATATATTATACGAAATCAGGTGTAGAAGGAGTGCTGGCAGTTACAGCATTTGTAATACTGACAGTAACTCCATTGATAATAGAGATAATAGGAGATGTGCAGTATAAGAGACGAAGTTCATATAACGAAAGGTAATTGCATAATGACAGACACAATTATTAATGTTTCATCACTTTCTTTCGGGTATGCAGGAAGTGATGTATTGGTACTTGAAGATATAACATTTGATATAAAGAAGGGCGAGGTTGCGCTGATTATAGGCGCTTCAGGAAGCGGAAAGACTACGCTTCTTAAGATGCTTGGTAAAAGCATGATTCCAGAGGGGAGACTTAGTGGAAAAGCAGAATATTACGGCAGACAGATAAGCAGCTTAAGTCAGGCAGAAGCGGCAGTTAAGATTGGATATGTCGGACAGAATCCTGACAACCAGATTGTTACTGATAAGGTATGGCATGAACTGGCATTTGGGCTTGAAAATCTCGGCGTGCCAAATGCAGACATAAGGCGCAGGGTTGCAGAAATGTCTGAATATTTCGGTATTACCGGCTGGTATGATAAGAATACAGAGGAATTGTCTGGCGGACAGAAACAGCTTCTTAATCTAGCTTCCATAATGGTTATGAGACCAGAGGTTTTATTGCTTGATGAGCCGACGGCACAGCTTGACCCGCTTGCTAAGAAGAAGTTCATAGATACAGTTCTGGAGCTTAACAAGGATTTTGGAATAACAATTATGTGTGTTGAACACAATCTTGCGGATATCTATTCTAAAGCGGACAAAGTGCTTGTGCTTGAGAATGGAAAGCTTATATATAATGGTTCTCCTAGAAAGACAGCAGAAAGTCTTGTTAAGACAGAGAATCCGCTTGTTTATGGGCTTCCTTCATCTGTAAGGATATATGAGGGCTGTAAGAAGGATATTACATTTGAAACAGACTGCCCGCTTACAGTTAAAGAGGGCAGGAAATGGATAGCCAGTCTTAATATTAAAGGAGAATCTTATGTATCACAGGATAAGCATTACGAAACCGGGGATACAGCGGTTTCAGTTAAAAATGTGTTTTTCAGATACACTAAGAATTCTGCAAATGTACTTGAAAATATCAGCTTTGATATAGAGAAGGGCAGGATAACTGCTCTGCTTGGAAGTAATGGAGCAGGAAAGACAACGCTTTTAAGACTTATGTCAGGAATTAAAAAGCCTATATCAGGTAAGGTGAAGGTGAATGGAAGATGTGCAGTGCTACCGCAGAATCCTATGGCATTGCTTAATCAGATAAGTGTTGAGGAAGAATTAGCATCAGCAGTTATGGATAAGAGAAATTCGTCTGTTAAGAATATGGACAGAAAACAGAGAATTGTGCTTGTTGAGAATATGCTGGAGCGGACGGGACTTCTAAGGGTGAGAAAGCAGCATCCGTATGATTTGAGTGGAGGGCAGCAGCAGAGGCTTGCATTTGCAAAGATTCTGCTGTATGAACCGGATATTATTCTGCTTGATGAGCCAACTAAAGGAATTGACCCGTTCTTCTGTAAAAAGATGGGTGAATGGCTGGAAGAATTAAAGAATATGGGAAAAACTATTGTGATAGTTTCACACGATGTGGAATTCTGTGCATTATTTGCCGACAAATGTGGATTAATATTTGACAGAAACATAGAAAGTTACACAGATTCACACAGCTTCTTTGCAGGCAATATATTTTTCACAACGGATACTAACAGGATTATGTCCGATTTTTTCAAAGATTGTGTAACATGTGATGAAGCTGTTGAAACGATTCACAGATGTTTAGAGGATAATAGATAATGAGTGTTAATTATATGCTTATAAGCATTATTATACTGGCTGTTGCAATTGCCATTCCTTTCTTTACATTTGAAAAGAGGAAGCCGAAGGCAAGGCATGTTGTGATGATTGCAGTTATGTCAGCTCTTACAGTTGTTGCTAATATAATATGTGCGTATACGATACCGCTTCATGCGGGTACAGAACTTGTCATAATAACAGGGATTGCATTTGGACCACAGACAGGATTTCTTACAGGTGTACTGTCAAGATTTGTATGTAATTTCTTTATGGGGCAGGGGGTATGGACTCCGTGGGAAATGGCTGCGTGGGGGCTGCTTGGTGTTCTTGCGGGAATTGCATTTTATAAGCCGGAGCTTGTCGGATACTTTGATGATAAGAAAGAGATTGTAAGAAAGCAGGCAAGAACAGGTCTTTCGGTTATGGCTGTTCCCGTTGTGTGTATGGTTGTCTCGGAGCTTGTAGGATATATTGTGTATTTATTTACCACAAAGCCAGGAGAGACATTTTTTGGCTGGAGGTTGTATGCTTTCGGACTTGCTGGAATTATTATGGCAGTTCTTCTTATGAGAAGCCGCATACCGTGTAATTTCATTACAGTGACAATATTTACATTTATAAGTGTGTTTGTTATATATGGTGGAATTATGAATATTGCAGCCATGATGATGAACAGCACATATACGGATTCAGGCAGTGCCAATATATCATGGGAGGCACTGAAACTTCTGTACATAACAGGTGCGCCTTATGATGCAATGCATGCGGGCGGAGCGGCTGTGTGTGCATTTCTTTTTGGTGATGGACTGCTTGGAAAGCTTACGCGTGCTAGAATTAAATATGGGTTATAGAGAGCTGCTATAATTTGGAAAGCCTACTATAATAGCATTTTTAGGCGATTGAGTGGGTTGATTGAGGTATATGATATTGCTATTGAGGGGCGAGAAACCTACTCAATAACGGATTAGATATATTTTAGTAGGCCATTTTTTAAGAATAGAAGCTGTCTGGCATGAAAGTTGTATGCAAAAGACCTACTAAATTGGAACAAAGCATTTGGTTAGTAGGTGATTGAGATTAATTGGATGAAATATATTCCTTGAAAAACCTACGGAAGCGATGATCGATAGTGACTTAGTGGGTCTTTGGCAAATACACAGAAGAAAAAGCTTATACTATGGTGTGAATTACCAATATATAAAAACTGCCGCCGGATATCGCGAGGATTCCGGCGGCAGAGCTGTGTGTCTGCAGTTATTAGCGGGCACTTTTTTTATTGTAAACAGTTACACATGCGAATGTAGCAGCACAAGCAGCTAAGAGCAGGTACATGTAAACATTAACATCACCAGTTGCAGGTGATACTTCATTGCCGGTAGAAGGTTCTGTGGCTGGCTCAGTAGAAGGCTCAGTAGAAGGTTCAGTAGAAGGCTCTTCTACAGGAGCGTTCTTTGCGTCTGCAATAGCCTTAACATCAGCGGTTATATCAAATGGGTTAGTTTTACCCTCAAGAGTATAGAGGTAAGTGATGATACCCTGTAATGCATCAGGTGTTGCTGATTTGAAGTCTTCCTGACCAGTGTATGTATTAATATAAGCACCATTACCTGAAGCTGATTTGAACTTATTAACAATTGAATTATATAAAACAGCAGTATTAACATCCGGATTGTTGTACTGAGCAAAGAATGCAAGGTTCATACCAGACGAATTAGTGTTGCCAGGTGTTGGATATTGAACACTATATCCTGATGTGCCATCTGTTAATATAGTCTGCTTAGAATAGTCTGCAGCACTGTCAACAGCTTTCTTTACATTAGAATCTGTATCATATAATGATGCAAAGAATGGAAATACAAATCCATTACTATCAGTTGAGTTTCCCCAGTTGTCAATACCATTGCCATCAGCAGTACAAGCTGCAAGGAGAGCTGACTTGATATCAGCTAATACTTTGTCTGAGTTACTGATGGTGTCTTTGTAAGCATTAACTACTGAATATACTGAACCAATGTGATAGATATTCATGCTGTTATTGCTTAAGTCATCAACTGAAAATGTGTTAATAATTTTATCAAATTTACTGACAATATTGATTCCGTTGAAATCCGTAGCATCAATTCCTGATGCAGAAAGAATCATTATAAGATATGTATAGCTTGAAATATAATAATTCTTAGCGTTGTATCCGTTATTGATGCTTATAGTTCCATCTTCGCTAATGTTATTCTTAACGAATTCAAGATATGCAGCAAGCTGGTTAGAGCAGTCATATCCTGAACGGATTGCAAGGAACAGGTCTCTTGAAACTCCATAGAATACACCGGTATCAGCATATGTAGAGAAATCAATACTGTTCATAAGGTAAGAAGCGGTAAGCTGGGCTTCCTGTCTTACATCGGCTGCAGCAGGAACTGTAGCGTCTGTTGTTGTATCTGCGAAAGCTGGTACGATATTCATGCAGATTAAGCATGCAGCAACCAGAAATGCAAATACCTTTCTTTTTAATTGTTTCATGTTTTCCTCCTTGACCACCTCTCACCAGGTGATGTGAAAATTTATAGTGCAGTAAATATCCTGACTTGCCGCTTAAGCCATTTCTTAAGCCTTCCCGTGCACAGTGCCATGCTTAAGTTAAGGATGAATGTATAGCGTATTCAAAACTAAAGCTGCTGCTGATTACAGTGGCATAATATAAAAAACGTGTCGGCATACAGTAGAGTGAGCTGTTATGGATTCTGACCATATTCCTTACTGCCTGCTTGATTGTACCTTTATGTAGAAAATGTGTCAATTACATTTACCTTAGCTTTACATATATTTTACATAACTCCGATAGTGGATTTTACACACCAGTGTGACAATAAAATTATTGCCAAAGAAAAGATGTGGTTAAAAGAAAATGAGGAATGATATGAAATTCACAGAAAAAATGCAGATATAGATGCTGGTTCATTTGATGATGAGGACCTTGATTACAGAAATATGATGGAACATATGGTTAAGCAGAGAAACAGGCGTAATCCGGTATGTGTCCAGTTAAACAGAGAAATAAACGACAAAGCAAAGAAAAAGCTTACAGATTATCTTGAAATAGGTGCAAAACACCTGATTGAAGAGAGAACTCCACTGGATATGTCATTTGTATTCCAGCTGCAGAATGTGTTAAAGAATAAGCCTGAGCTTTTTTATAAGAAAAGAGTTCCACAGCCAAGTAAAGAAATCAGTATGAATGAAAAGATAATTCCGCAGATTGATAATGATATAGAAGGAACTGAGATGAGTTTTGGATTTCAGTCAGCTATAGATGTTGCGACAAGAACTATAGATGAGATTCATACAACGTAAGCCTCACATAGCAGAGTGTTTATTGTTGAGATTATGGGACATAAAACAGTCTGGCTGACATTGCATTCAGGAATTGCAGGCGGTGCTGATATCATATTTATATCTGAAATTCCATATAATGTTGATGAGGTGTTGAATACAATCAGAAAGCGTGAAAAGCAGGGTAAGAAATTTACTATAATCGCAATGGCTGAGGGTGCAATATCAGACGAGACTGCAGGTAAAACGAAGATGGTTAACGTAAATAATGAACTTATAAGACAGGCTGACAGCTTAGGCATTAGTCTTGGCAGAAAGGCATAAGTGGTATATAATACAAAGCAAATGCTTCAGGAAAGAAGGGGAATGCTTTGAAGAAATCAGACAGACTAAAGATAGTTATTCTTGGAATAACTGGATTACTTATTCTTATTGGAACCGGAATATTTATATTCATAGGACAGAGTATATGTACCATGGCTGGTGTAGGGCTTTTTGTTATTGTGTGTCTTGGAATGGTTGCTGTTGCAGGAAAAAAAGATGACCAGACAGAAACAATAGAACAGCTTAACCAGACAATATCTGAACAGAGCAGAAGAATAATGAATACAGAGGGGCAGCTTGCAAGATATAAGAGAGAACTTGCAGAGGCTACTGGTAAAAATGAAGCATAATAATTAAATATTAAGGAGAAAGTCATGTTACTAGAGATTTTAAAGGCAATTCTTTTCGGTATAGTCGAAGGAATTACAGAATGGCTGCCTATAAGCAGTACAGGGCATATGATTCTGCTTGACCAGGTAGTCAAACTTAATGTATCCGCAGATTTTTATAAGATGTTTCAGGTAGTTATCCAGCTTGGAGCAATAATGGCCGTAGTTATATTATTCTGGAATAAATTGTGGCCTTTCTATATGAAGAAGACTAAGAGTGGTAAGAAAGCAGCTTGGAAAGATGGCGCACTTGCAATGTGGATTAAGATTATAATAGCATGTATTCCGGCAGCAATTGTCGGATTGATTTTCGATGATAAGATAGATGAATTATTCTATCATCCAATCCCTGTTGCTATTGCACTTATCGTTGTAGGTATAGTTTTTATAGTTGTGGAGAATGCAAAGAAAGGCAGCAGGCCAGCAATCAGAAGTATAGGTGAGATAACTTATAAGGCAGCAATAATAATAGGTCTGTTCCAGCTTATAGCAGCAGTATTTCCAGGTACATCAAGATCAGGTGCAACAATTATCGGAGCACTCATAATCGGAGTATCAAGAAGCGTTGCGGCTGAATTTACATTTTTCCTTGCAGTACCTGTAATGTTCGGAGCAAGTCTTTTAAAGATTGCTAAATATGCTGCTGTGGGAATGGCTATGACAGGAACAGAGTGGGTTGTCCTCATTGTAGGTTGCCTTGTTGCGTTCTTTGTATCAGTATTCGTAATCAAGTTCCTTATGGGATACATCAAGAAGCATGATTTCAAGGTGTTCGGTGTGTACAGAATAATTCTTGGTATAGCAGTTATTGCACTCAGCTTTGTATTGTTTTAATTCTAATACACTTCAAGGTATGAATTGTATACATAACCGCTTGTACCATTATAATCAATAAGGGTGTAATAAGCACCAACAGATGATATAGAACCGGTAGTCCCTCCTGGCACAACTGCAAAGGAGTGGCTGCCGTTTTTGTCTTTATGCATATTGACATAGGAAGCACCTGTCACACGGTAACTTTTAAGAGCAGATGTATTGGTTATGCGTCCATTTGCAAATGTATACGATGGCTGGGCGGCTGTTTCAGGCTGTGTGTTTTGGACTTCAGTCTGAACGGTTTCTGGCTCGGAGGATTCACAGGATGTTTCAGATTCTACAGTTTCTGTCTGAGTTTCAGTCACGACGGTGGATTCCTGTTTTGTTACATCCTGAGAAGAAGCAGTTTCTTTAACTGTTACAGCAGGCGTTGTTTTAGACACAGTTTCTGAACTGATATCTTTAACAGTAACTGGCTGGGTTTCAGAATTGCTGGCAGTGTGAATGTTTTTTTCAAGACCGCCACCGCCAAAACCGATGTTTTCAAAGATGACAACTCCGGTTATAATTATTACAAGATATATACATAAAAATATTTTAACAATAAGATTATTGATTTTCATTGTGACTAAAGACCTCATATTTTCTATAATAAATTAATATTAGTTCTTTTTATGGGGCAGGTCAATAAAAAAAGTGATAATCCAGAGGTGTAAAATGAACATAATAGGTCACATTTCAACAGATTTTCCAACAAAATTTGGGATTCCAAGACAGAGTGGATTGATAGAGGAATTAAAAGGTGTCATAACATTTGAACCAGAATACAGACAACCAGAGGCTTTCAGGGGATTGGAGGATTTTTCACATATATGGGTTTTATGGCAGTTTTCCAAGTCGCAGAAGAAAACTATAGCGTCAACGGTAACTCCTCCAAGACTTGGAGGGAAAGTACGAATGGGAGTGTTTGCAACAAGGTCGCCGTTCAGACCGAATGATATTGGGCTGTCATGTGTGAAATTAGAACACATAGAATATACGGCAGATAAAGGACCGGTACTATTCGTTTCAGGGGTGGATATGGTTGATGGCACGCCGATATACGATATCAAGCCGTATGTAAAATTCACAGACTCACACCCAGAGGCAAAAGAAGGATTTACGGCAGTCACTTATAACAGAAATCTTAAAGTGATATTTCCATCAGACCTGCTTGCAATAATGCCGGAAAACAAACAGACAGCAGCGGTTAAAATATTAGAGCAGGACCCAAGACCGGCTTATGATACAGACGAGTCAAGGGCTTATGGTGTAACATTTTCAGGCTTTGATATCAGATTCAAGGTGCATGGGGATGTGCTGACTGTGTTTGAAGTGGTGGATATTGAGGCGGCTGGTGGATATAAGAAGGTAAAGTGAGCTGGTGTCAATTTCACTTGATAATCCAGCTAAAATGTGCTTTACTTATATGGACTAGGTAAACAATTAATGTTGCAATCAAGATTAAGGAGGAGCTATATGAGAGTTGGAATGGGATATGATGTTCATAAACTGGTTAAAGACCGTAAGCTTATCATGGGCGGAGTTGAGATTCCATATGAATTAGGTCTGCTTGGACACTCTGATGCAGATGTGCTTCTTCATGCCATTATGGATGCATTACTGGGTGCAGCTGCACTTGGAGATATAGGAAAGCATTTCCCGGATACAGATGACAGATACAAGGGAATATCAAGTATCAAGCTTCTGGAAGAGGTTGGAAAGAAGATAGATGAGGCTAATTATATTATAGAAAATATTGATGCTACTATTATTGCACAAAAGCCTAAGATGCGCCCATATATTGATGATATGAGAAAGAATATCGCAGATGCTTTAAAGATTGATGTTGACAGAGTCAATGTTAAGGCTACTACAGAAGAAGGACTTGGATTTACCGGAAGTGGAGAGGGTATTTCTTCACAGGCAATATGCTCACTTAATTCTGTTTCTAATTATATATACGGTGCGGCTGATATGACAAACTGTAGACCTGACTGTGGTGGCTGCATGGGCTGTCAGAACAAATAGAACTGACAATACATTCGCAGCTTTAATTCATATAATATAATTAAGAATAGAAAAGTCAGGATTAACAGATTATGAAATATAGAGATTATGTAAAGCAGGAAATAGCGGTAATAAAGGACAGAGACCCTGCTATTAAGTCGGATAAAGAGGTATATCTTTATCCTAGTTTTAAGGCAATACTTAAATATAGAAAAGCCCATAAGTTATATCTTAAGGGCGAATATTACAAGGCGAGAAAGATTTCACAGAAAACTGCAAGACAGACTGGAATTGAGATACATCCGGGAGCGCAGATTGGCGAAGGACTTTTTATTGACCATGGACATGGAGTTGTTATCGGAGAGACAGCTATTATCGGTAACAATGTAACACTTTATCAAGGCGTTACACTTGGAGGAACAGGCAAGGAACAGGGGAAGAGACATCCTACTCTGGGGAATAATATTATGGTAGGAGCAGGAGCAAAGATTCTTGGCTCAGTTACCATAGGTGATAACTGCAAGATTGGTGCGGGTTCTGTTGTATTAAAGGATGTGCCAGCGAATTCTACAGTGGTTGGTGTTCCAGGAAGAGTTGTTATTCAGGACAGCGTAAGACTGTTTGATGATTTAGACCAGATACATCTTCCAGATCCTGTTATGCAGGATATCGAGAACTTAAAGCAGGAGAACGCAAGACTTAAGAAGAGACTTGCACACCTTGAGAACAGCGTCAATGAAAGCCGCAGCTCGTATGATGATAACTAAAGTGTGATTATGAAAGGAAATCTGACATGAGGATTTATAATACTTTATCCAGAAGAAAAGAAGAGTTTAAGCCATTAGAAGAAGGTAAGGTTAAAATGTATGTCTGCGGACCTACTGTATACAACCTTATTCATATTGGTAACGCAAGACCTATGATTGTATTTGATACAGTAAGAAGATATCTTGAGTATAAGGGATATGATGTTAATTATGTATCTAACTTTACAGATGTAGATGACAAGATTATTAAGAAAGCTAATGAAGAAGGTGTATCTGCTGAGGAGATTTCAACAAGATACATTGCTGAATGTAAGAAGGATATGGAGGGCATGAATATTAAGCCTGCAACAACACATCCTCTTGCAACTCAAGAAATCGGCGGAATGATTGATATGATACAGACTCTTATTGACAAGGGTTATGCTTATGAAGTCAATGGAACTGTATACTACAGAACAAGAAAGTTTGCAGAATACGGAAAGTTATCTAAGAAGAATATTGACGACTTGGAGGCAGGACACAGAGATGAGGCACACAGCCTTAAGGTTACAGGTGAGGATGAGAAGGAAGACCCACTTGATTTCGTTCTCTGGAAGCCTAAGAAAGAAGGAGAGCCATCTTGGCCATCACCTTGGAGCGATGGAAGACCGGGTTGGCATATTGAATGCTCTGTTATGTCTAAGAAGTACCTTGCTGACGAAATCGATATCCATGCAGGTGGAGAGGATTTAATATTCCCTCACCATGAGAATGAGATTGCACAGTCAGAGGCAGCTAATGGAGTACCATTCTCTAAGTACTGGATGCACAATGCATTTCTTAATATTGATAACAAGAAGATGTCTAAGTCTTTAGGCAATTTCTTTACAGTAAGAGATATAAGCAGGGAATATGACCTTGAAGTGTTAAGATTCTTCATGTTAAGCGCACATTACCGCAATCCTGTTAATTTCAGCCATGACCTTATGGAATCAGCAAAGAACGGATTAGACAGAATCTTAACTGCAGTTGATAATTTAAGACATCTGTCAGAGAATGCCAAAGATGTTCCAATGACAGAGGATGAGAAGAAGATAATAGCTTCTATAGATGACATTTATAAGAAATTCGAAGATTCAATGGATGATGATTTCAATACAGCAGACGCAATATCAGCTATATTTGAACTTGTAAAGCTTGCTAACTCTAATTCAAGCTCAGACAATTCCAAGGAATACATCGATACTCTTATGAAGAAGATTACAACTCTCACAGATATTCTTGGACTTAAGACAGACAAGAAGGAAGAAATGCTTGATGAGGATATAGAGGCACTTATTGCCGAGAGACAGCAGGCAAGAAAAGATAAGAATTTTGCAAGAGCTGATGAAATTCGAGATGAGTTATTAGCAAAGGGAATTGTTCTTAAGGATACAAGAGAGGGCGTAAGATGGAGCAGAGCCTAGATAACGACCTTGTAAAATGCATATATGAAGGTCTGGATATGAAGCATACAGAGCCTTCGCAGTTATCACCTCTTGTTCTTGCATATATCGGGGACAGCATATATGACCTTGTCATTAAGACATGGGTTATAGAACAGGGAAATATGCAGGTTAATAAGCTTAACAAGAAAACGAGCAGTATTGTTAAGGCTGAATCCCAATCTGCCATGATAGGTGTAATAGAGCCAATGCTCAGTGAACATGAGGAAGCTGTGTATAAGAGAGGACGTAATGCAAAGTCATACACATCTGCCAAGAATGCAAGCATTGGAGATTACAGAAGAGCAACGGGTTTTGAGGCTCTTATGGGATATCTGTATCTTAGCGGGCAGTATGAGCGGATGATGGAACTGGTTAAAGCAGGACTGGAAAGCCTTGAGTTAAAGTAGAGCCGGCAAAGCAGAATCCATATCTGTAATGGATAACTGGATTCTGCTTTGTTAATATTAAGGAGAAATATATGAGATACAATGAATTAACATTTCAGGGAAGAAATGCTGTATTAGAGGCATTCCGCTCTGGTAAAACTATTGATAAGCTTTTTATTCTTGACGGCTGTCAGGATGGACCAATAAAGAGTATTGTCAGAGAAGCAAAGAAAACAGATGCAATTATCAATTATGTTGATAAGGAAAGACTCGACAGACTTGCAGGAACAGGACATCATCAGGGAGTTGTTGCCATTGGCGCAGCTTATGAATATGCAGAGGTTGAGGATATACTTGCAGCAGCTAAGGAAAAGGGAGAAGATCCATTTATATTCATTCTTGATGAGATAGAGGATCCTCACAATCTTGGTGCTATTATAAGAACTGCCAACCTTGCAGGTGCACATGGAGTTATTATTCCTAAGAGAAGAGCTGTCGGACTTACAGCAACTGTAGCCAAGACATCAGCAGGCGCGATTAATTACACACCTGTAGCTAAGGTTACTAATATTTCACAGACAATCGAGGAACTTAAGAAGCAGGGACTCTGGTTTGTATGCGCTGATATGGGCGGGGAGACAATGTATAATCTCAATCTCAAAGGACCTATCGGCCTTGTTATAGGTAATGAGGGCAATGGAGTAAGCCGTCTTGTTAAGGACAAATGTGATTTCATCGCATCAATTCCTATGAAGGGTGATATTGATTCTTTAAATGCCTCAGTTGCAGCAGGTGTTCTTGCATACGAAATAGTCCGTCAGAGACTTAATTAGGGAGTTTTTTTATGAAGCATATGGAAGAGTATCCTGATGAAGAGCTTATTGATATGTACAGGGCAGGTAATGAGCAGGCAATTGAGTACATATTTGAGAGATATAAGTATATAGTGCGAAAGAAAGCAAAAGCCATGTTTCTTGCCGGAGGAGACAGTGATGATTTAATCCAGGAGGGAATGATAGGCCTCTATAAGGCTGTCCGTGACTATGATAAGAAAAAGGATGCATCTTTCATGACATTTGCAGGAATGTGCATAAACAGGCAGATTCTTAATGCGGTTACAGCTTCTAACAGAAAGAAGAATACACCACTTAATACATATGTTTCTTTTGATGAGCCGGTCAATCCAGAAGATGATTCTCAGGTAAAGCTGGTGGATGTACTAAAGTCTGATAAGGAACAGAATCCGGAAAGACTTTTTATTGATCAGGAAAATGCTGAAAGTTTAGAAGATAAATTATACAGTGTGTTAAGTGATTTTGAAAAAAATGTGCTGGAATTATATATGTCTGGCAAAGATTATATAGCTATTGCGCAGATGCTTGATAAGCCGCCAAAATCTATAGATAATGCTATACAAAGGATAAGGAATAAAGTTGACAAAATAACCAACCTATAATATTATGAATAGGTGTGTTAAGACACATGCTATTGTAGCTCAGGGGTAGAGCACTTCATTGGTAATGAAGAGGTCACGGGTTCAATTCCCGTCAATAGCTTAATTTAATGTTTGTGTTTTTTAAAACAGATTGGAGGACGCTATGGTAAAAGCTATTGTAGGTGCTAACTGGGGTGATGAAGGAAAGGGTAAGATTACTGATATGCTTGCCGAAGAATCAGACATCATCGTAAGATTCCAGGGAGGAGCTAATGCGGGACATACTATTATTAATGATTATGGAAAGTTCGCGCTTCATCTTTTACCTTCTGGAGTTTTCTATAACCATACAACAAGTGTCATTGGCAACGGCGTAGCTCTTAATATTCCATATCTTGTTAAGGAATTAAAGAGCCTTACAGACCGTAATGTACCAATGCCTAAGATTCTTGTATCAGACAGGGCACAGATTCTTATGCCTTATCATGTTGCATTTGATACATATGAAGAAGCAAGACTTGCTGGTAAATCATTTGGTTCTACCAAGTCAGGTATTGCTCCATTCTATTCAGATAAGTATGCTAAGATTGGTTTCCAGGTTAATGAATTATTCGGAGACGAGCAGGAACTTAAGGAAAAGATTGCTAATGTATGTACATTAAAGAATGTTATGCTTGAGCATCTCTATCATCAGCCACTTCTTAATGAAGAAGAGATATTCAATACTCTTATGGAATATAAAGAGATGGTTGAGCCATATGTATGTGATACATCAGCATTTTTACATCAGGCACTTAAAGACGGAAAGAAGATTTTACTTGAGGGTCAGTTAGGTTCTCTTAAGGATACTGACCATGGTATATATCCAATGGTAACTTCATCATCAACATTAGCTCCTTATGGTGCTATTGGTGCTGGTATTCCGGCTGCATCAATTACAGATGTTGTTACAGTTGTTAAGGCATATTCTTCAGCAGTTGGTGCCGGAGCATTTGTAAGCGAAATCTTTGGTGATGAGGCAGATGAACTCAGACGCAGAGGTGGAGACGGTGGTGAATTCGGAGCTACTACAGGACGTCCTAGAAGAATGGGATGGTTCGATGCAGTTGCTACACGTTATGGCGTAAGAATGCAGGGAACAACAGAGGTTGCTCTTACAGTTCTTGATGTACTTGGATATCTTGATGAGATTCCAATGTGTGTTGGATATGAGATAGATGGAAAGATTACTAAGGATTTCCCAACTACTCCACAGCTTGAGAAGGCTAAGCCGGTATTAAAGACTATGCCAGGCTGGAAGTCAGATATCAGAGGAATTACTAACTATGAAGAACTTCCTGTTGAGTGCCGTAACTATATTGAGGCTATTGAGCAGGAAATTGAAGCCCCTATCACAATGGTATCTAATGGCCCTGGAAGACATGAGATTATCCACAGAAAGAGTAAATTTTCTAAATAATAACATTTAACATTACCGTATCTGCAGTACAACAGTTTTGCAGATACGGTCTTTTTATAGGTAATTGAAGGTAAATCCCTCTCCTCACCTGAGGGGAATGTGCTTACAATAAGCACATGGATTTTGCTTCGCAAAACAAGGAGGGAAATATGAAGTTTAATAAATATTTTGACCACACTGACTTAAAGCCGGAAGCGACTAAGGATGATATACGTACATTATGTGAAGAAGCAAAAAAGTATAATTTTGCATCAGTATGCGTTAATGGAATATATACAGCATTTGCAAAAGAATGTCTTTCCGGAAGTGATGTTAAGACATGTGTTGTTGTTGGATTTCCGCTGGGAGCTATGAGTACAGACGTAAAGGCTTATGAGACTAAGAAAGCCGTAGAAGATGGTGCGGATGAGATTGATATGGTTATTCCTGTAGGACTTCTTAAAGCAGGTGAATATGATGCTGTGTATGAGGATATTAAGGCAGTAAGGGATGCATGTGCAGGAAAAGTTTTAAAGGTTATATTCGAGAACTGTCTTCTGACTGATGAGGAGAAGATTAAGGCGTGCGAACTGTCTGTTAAGGCAGGAGCTGATTATGTTAAGACTTCAACAGGATTCTCTACAGGAGGTGCAACAATAAGTGATGTTGCACTTATGAAAGCCCATGTGGAAGGAAAGTGTAAGGTTAAAGCGGCAGGCGGAATAAGAGATTACAACACAGCAGCTGCCATGATAGATGCCGGAGCTGACAGGCTTGGAACAAGCGCTACAATTAAGATTATGGAAGGAAGGCAGTAAAATTACTGCTTATTCCTTCCTGAAAGAATCTTGTATACAAGTGTCATTGCATATATTACAACAGGAAATACAATGTCTGTGAAGAGCAGACCTGTAAATACTTTATGACATGCCTCATTGTCTATGAATGCAAGTATTAAAGTAGCGATTATCATTATGCCCCAGAGTATGACTGCAGTTAATGCAGCAAATCGTTTTAATCGTTTCATGAATAAGACCTCCAATGTCAGATACTTAATAATATACATTACATTGGCATGCCGCTCAAGTTATTTATAAAAATGTTGCGTAACAGATAAAAAATGTTATAATTAAATGAGGCATGGAGGCCGATGTAACTATTAGGAAACAGAATCAATAGACAAGGAGGTATGCATATGTCAATTAATGCTTATAATGCCAGTACAATATCAGCATTGTTCGCAGGACTCAATAATTCGTCTAGTGGAACATCATTGTCATATGGCATTGATTTTACAACTTATAATTCAATAAAGAATGGCTCTTATAGCAAACTGATGAGGAAGTATTACAGCAATAAGGCTTCTGAATCAACGGATGGTGCGACTGCCAATAAGAATACCGGTAAGGTACAGAGTATTGATATACAGAAGAATAATGCGACGGTAAACAGAGACAACGCAGCATCACTTGTGGATTCAGCATCAGAACTTAAGAAGTACTCTCTGTGGTCTAAAGTTGATAAGACAGATAAAGATGGCAATACAGCTAAAGAATATGATACTGATAAGATTGCAAAGGCAGTATCTTCATTTGTTAAGAATTATAATTCTTTAGTATCATCTACAGCAGATTCTTCAAGCAGATATGTGCTTAACAGTGCATCTAATATGGTGAATTATACAAGGGTTAATGCTGATCTTCTTAAGAAGATTGGTATATCTGTCGGCTCAGATAATAAGCTGACGGTAGACGAGGATAAGTTAAAGGCTTCAGATATGGCTGTGGTTAAGTCGGTATTCAAGGATTCCGGCTCATTTGGACAGACAATATCTGCCAAGGCTTCAACTATATATGGTAATGCAGTATCACAGTTATCAGAATTATCTACTAAGAATTCTTATACATCTAATGGACTGTATTCATACTCATCTGGTTATACATACAACCAGTACACATAATTAATATTTTGAAAGGTAACAATCAGACATGGCATTATTAGAAACATGGAGAAAACTCGCATACGAGACAGAGATGGATCAGAAGAACGCTTCAGAATTCTGGGGTTCATATTTTAATCAGGAGAAGGCTATTTATGAGCAGATTCTCGCAGATTCTGATACAGTAGTTAAAGGAACTGTTAAAGAATTAGCAGAGAAGTTTGGAGTAGAAGTACTTCTTATGACAGGATTCCTTGATGGTATCAATGACAGCTTAAAGACTCCTAATCCAATTGAAACTATGGATGAGAATACAGAAGTTAGTCTCGATTATGACAAGGAAAAACTTTATTACAACATGGTAGGCTGCAAGGCTGACTGGCTTTATGAATTGCCACAGTGGGATAACCTTCTTGATGAGCAGACAAGAAAAGACCTTTACAAGAAGCAGAAGCTTTCTGGAACTGTTGTTAAGGGCAAGAAAATCGGAAGAAATGATCCGTGCCCATGCGGAAGTGGAAAGAAATATAAGCAGTGCTGTGGAAAGAATGCATAGCTTTTAAACACTAAGACCTGCCAGATAATGGCAGGTCATTTTAATGTTAAGTACAGGAATGATAAGAGGTAATTATAATGGATGCATATACAGGCTTTGCATATGTTTATGATGAGTATATGGATAATATTCCATATGAGGAATGGGGGCAGTACATGATTGCTCTCCTTAAGGAAAATGGTGTGTCATGTGATTCATCGGTGCTTGAATTGGGCTGTGGAACAGGAACTGTTACAAGAATGCTTGCTAAGGAAGGCTATGACTGTGTTGGACTTGATATGTCTGAGGATATGCTGTCTATAGCTTCTGAGAAAACATTTGAAGAGGGTTCGCAGGTTATATATACATGTCAGGATATGAGGGATTTTGAAGTGCCTTATGAAGTAGACGGTATGATAAGTATAGGGGATTCCATGAATTATATTACATCTGTTCCTGACCTTGAAAGTGTATTTGCATGTGTTAGTGAGAACCTTAAAAAAGGCGGTGTATTTATATTTGATTTAAAGACAATACATTTCTTTAGGGATATACTTGCTGAGAATACATATGCTGAGAACAGGGAAGATTCCGCATTTATATGGGACAACTATTATGATGAGGAAGAACGCAATAATGAATATGAGCTTGCTGTGTTTGTTAAGAATGAGGATGGTACATTTGACAGATTTGAAGAACAGCACTATCAGCATGGCTTTACTATAGATGAGGTTACAGGTGCAGTTAATAAGGCTGGACTTACCGTGAAAAATGTGTATAATGCATTTACTAAGGATATGCCTGACGATAAGTCGGAAAGATTATATTTTGTGATTGAGAAATAATAAGGAGATAATTATGGGTGATTATATTGTTAGAGCCACAGCAGCAGGTGGCCAGGTAAGAGCATTTGCCGCTACAACTAAAGGGCTTGTTGAAGAAGCAAAAGAAAGACATAACATGAGTCCTATCGCAACTGTTGCACTTGGAAGACTTCTTACAGGTGGTGCAATGATGGGCGCAATGATGAAGAATGATGCGGATATTCTTACTGTACAGATAAAGGGCAATGGTCCAATCGGGAGTATGACTGTTACAGCTAATCCTAAGGGGGAGGTTAAGGGATTTGTTGGCAATCCACAGGTTATGCTTCCGCTTAAGGATGGAAAGCTTGATATTGCAGATGCGGTAGGAATTGGTGTATTAAGCGTAATTAAGGATATTGGACTTAAAGAGCCATATGTCGGTGATACTATTCTTATTACAAGTGAGATTGCAGATGACCTTACTTATTATTTTGCTAACAGTGAGCAGGTTCCATCTTCTGTAGGACTTGGTGTTCTTATGAATAAGGATAATACTGTTGAGCAGGCTGGAGGATTTATTATCCAGCTTATGCCGGGAGCAACGGATGAATTTATAGATAAGCTTGAGGCAAGAATTAAGGAGATTAAGTCTGTTACAGCCATGCTGGAGGAAGGAATGACTCCTGAACAGATTCTGGAACATATTCTTGGGGATATGGAGCTTGATATTCTTGACACTATTCCAACAAAGTTTTACTGTAACTGTTCTAAGGACAGAGTGAGCAAAGCTGTTATCAGTGTTGGAAAAGAAGAAATCCAGAAGATGATTGATGATGGTGAGCCAATTGAGGTTAACTGTCACTTCTGTAATTCACATTATACATTTACAGTTGATGAACTTAAGAAAATGTACGACTGCTGTATAAGATAAATCTCAGGCATATGGAGGTACACATGAATAATATTATACTTATAGGAATGCCGGGAAGCGGAAAAAGTTCGCTTGGAGTAGTACTTGCCAAGAAGATAGGATTTGGATTCATTGATTCGGATCTTGTTATTCAGGAAAGAGAGGGAATGACTCTTGAAAGAATAATTGAAAAGCACGGAGATGCAGGATTCATACAGATTGAAAATGAAGTGAATTGTTCCATCAGTCCACACCACACGGTTATTGCAACAGGTGGGAGTGCTGTATATGGAAAAGAGGCAATGGAACATTTTAAGGATATTGGTACTGTGGTTTATCTAGAACTTCCACCAGAATTACTTGAGGAGAGACTGGGAAGTCTTAAAGAACGTGGGGTTGTGTCTAATGGAAAGACAACTGTGGAAGAGATATATGCTGACAGGACCGCACTTTATAAGAAATATGCAGACATTACGCTTAATGAGCAGGGAAAGCAGATAAGAGAAACTGTAGAGATGCTGTATGATATTATAATGAATAAAGACCAGTATAATTAAACAACTGGTTGAACTATGTAAGAATTTAGGGTACAATAATCTTTACCTTTTAAATACGAAAACAAGGAGGATTAACATGGAAAACGAAGCTCTTTCTAAGAACTTTATTGAGCAGATTATAGATAAGGATATTGAGAGTGGCCATTGCAAGAAGGTCATTACAAGATTTCCACCAGAACCTAATGGATATCTTCATATTGGACATGCCAAGTCTATATTATTAAATTATGGACTTGCAAAGGAATATGGCGGACAGTTTAATATGAGATTTGATGATACTAATCCTACTAAGGAAAAGGTTGAATTCGTAGACTCTATTAAGGCAGATGTTGAATGGCTTGGAGCAGAGTGGAACGGAGATGTTCTGTTTGCATCAGATTATTTTCCACAGATGTATGAAGCAGCTGTAAAGCTTATCAAGAAGGGAAAAGCTTATGTAGATGATTTATCTGCTGAGGAGATTAGACAGTACAGAGGAACTCTTACTGAACCAGGTAAGGAAAGTCCTTACAGAAACCGTTCTGTAGAAGAGAATCTTCAGCTTTTTGAGGAGATGAAGGAAGGAAAATATGCAGACGGAACTAAGGTTTTACGAGCTAAGATAGATATGGCATCTCCTAATATTAATATGAGAGATCCTGTTATTTACAGAGTTGCACATATGACACACCACAGAACAGGAGATCAGTGGTGCATATATCCGATGTATGATTTTGCACATCCTATTGAGGATGCAGTAGAGGGAATTACACATTCTATATGTACACTTGAATTTGAGGATCACAGACCTCTTTATGACTGGGTTGTAATTGAGACCGGTTATAAGACATCTCCAGAGGAGAATCCTAAGCAGATTGAATTTGCAAAGTTATATCTTACTAATGTTGTAACAGGTAAGAGATATATTAAGAAGCTTGTAGAAGATGGAATTGTTGACGGATGGGATGATCCAAGACTTGTATCTATTGCAGCTTTAAGAAGAAGAGGATTTACTCCTGAAGCTATTAAGATGTTCGTTGAGCTTGTTGGTGTTACTAAGGCACAGGGTTCAGTTGAATATCCAATGCTTGAATATTGTATAAGAGAAGATTTAAAGCTTAAGGTTAAGAGAATGATGGCTGTTCTTGATCCTGTTAAGCTTGTCATTGATAATTATCCTGAAGGCCAGGTTGAATATATGGAAGTGGCTAATAATCAGGAAAATCCAGAGATGGGAACAAGAAAAGTTCCATTTACAAAGGAACTTTATATTGAGAGAGAGGATTTCATGGAAGAGCCTCCTAAGAAATATTTCAGACTTTTCCCTGGTAATGAAGTGCGTCTTATGAATGCATATTTTGTTACATGTACTGACTATGTCAAGGATGAGAATGGAAAGGTTATAGAAGTACATTGTACTTATGATCCTGAGACTAGGGGTGGAAATTTCACAGGCCGTAAGGTTAAGGGAACAATACACTGGGTTTCTGCTACAGAAGGCTGTAAAGCTGAAGTCAGATTATACGAGAATATCGTAGATGAAGAAAAGGGCGTTTATAACGAAGAAGATGGTTCTATGAATATCAATCCGAACTCTAAGATTGTTCTTACAGAGTGTTATCTTGAACCAGAGCTTATGAAAGCTGTAAGTGAAGATAAGTTCCAGTTTGTAAGAAATGGCTATTTCTGCGTTGATAATAAAGATTCAGAACCGGGTAAGCCTATATTTAACAGGATAGTTTCACTTAAGAGTTCATTCAAATTACAGAAATAGTGAGGTTATCCTGATGGAAGGTATTGGACAAAAGAAGGAAACAGATTATATTTTTGATAAGACAATCAAATGTGATGTATGTGGGAAGGAATTTAAAACAAAGCAGGTAAGAACCGGAAAAGCAAGATTTATTGGGACAGATGATATATTAAAGCCTCTATATGAAGGAATTGATACATGTAAATATGATATAATAATGTGCCCACATTGTGGCTATGCAGCCAGTTTACGTTTGTTTGGACATCATACTGAAAAACAGAGGCAGGCTGTAAGGGACAATGTGTCTTCAAGATTTACTGCAAAGGAGCCGGAAACAGAAACTTACAGCTATGAGAGAGCTGTGAAACGATGCAAGATGGCGATGCTTACAGAGATGGTGACAGGTGGCAAGATAAGTGAGAGTGCATATCTTTGCTTAAAGCTGGCGTGGATATATCGTGGGGAGATACAAGAGGCAAAGGCTAATGGAGCAGCACAAGAACGTATAAGTATGTATGAGAAATATGAAAAAGAGTATCTGGAAGATGCATACAGAGGTTTTAAACAGGCAAGAGAGACTGAATATCCTCCAATAGCGGGAATGGACGAGAATACGATAACATATCTGCTCACAAGCATTGGAATCCATTGTGGAAAGATAGATGAGGCAAGAAGATATGGTTCTGCTTTGCTTATATCCAGAACAGCCAGCATGAAGTTAAAAAACAAAACAAGAGATGTATTGGAGACTATTAAAAAGAATTAGCACTAAAGGGGCGTATAATCATTATGAACAGGGTTAAAGCTTTTGTACAGAAGATATGGACCTATGATCTGGTTCACACAGCAGTTTATTCTATTGTTCTTGAACTAATAGTTGAATGTTTTAACAGAAGAGGAATAATGGGACTTGCATTTCCATTTATGCATCCAATTATTTTTATATACAATACACTTATAATAATGACAAGCATGGCACTTGCATTATTTTTTAGGAGAAGAATGTTTGTGTATAGTGTGGTTTCTGTTTTTTGGATTGGATTGGCACTTACTAATTTTATAATACTTTCTTCAAGAAAAACGCCATTTACGGCGATGGATTTTTATCTTATAAAAGATGCTATAAAGGTTGCGGGATTATATGTGAGTGTTATACAGATTATTCTTATTGCATTACTGGTTATAGCGGTTATTGCAGGACTTGTTTTTCTGTGGCGGAAAGCCCCAAAACTTGAAGTGACAATTAAGAAAACAAAGTTTGTTGCATATGCAGCAGTACAGATGATACTTGTATTTCTTGCAGCATACGGAATGGGAATTACTCTTCTGTTTACAGGAGCTGTTGAAGGTCACTTTGGTAATCTTGCCCAGGCATATAAGAAATACGGATTCAGTCACTGCTTTGTGAGCAGTGTGCTTGACCGGGGAATTAAGAAATCAGGAGATTATTCTGAAGAATATATGGATTCACTTAAGAATGATCTTGATAATGTTGATGTTGAAGCGAGTGAAAAGACTCCTAATATTATATTTGTCCAACTGGAGTCTTTTTTTGATCCTACACATGTAAAAGGAATAACTTTATCAGAGAATCCGCTGCCTAATTATCAAAAACTTATATCTGAATGTTCTTCAGGATATCTCTCAGTTCCATGCTTTGGAGCAGGAACATGTAATACAGAGTTTGAAGTACAGACAGGAATTAATATTGATGATTTTGGACCAGGTGAATATCCATATAGAACAATTATGAAATCCAAGGTATGTGAGTCTATGGCCTATGACCTTAAGAAACTTGGTTATTCAACTCATGCAATACACAATAATGATGGAACATTCTATGATAGAAATCTGGTGTTTTCACATCTGGGATATGAAACATTTACTTCAATTGAATATATGGATGGGTTTGAAGAAACGCCTATGGGATGGGCTAAGGATTATATTCTTACAGGAGAGATTACTAAGGCACTTGATTCAACAGCTGGAACTGACTATGTGTTTACAATATCTGTACAGGGACATGGTGATTATCCATCTACACCAATGGAAGGATACACACCAGAGATTAAAGTGACTAACTTTCCAGTTGCAGAACAGCAGACATCATTTGAATATTATGTAAACCAGATTCATGAGATGGATAAGTTCATAGGTGAGCTTATACAGTCTTTATCAGAGAGAGATGAAGAAACTGTACTTGTGCTTTATGGAGATCATTTACCTACATTTGATTTTACAGATGAAATGCTTACTAACGGAGATAAATTCCAGACACAGTATGTAATCTGGAGTAACTTTGATATGGACAGACAGGAAAAGAATATTCAGGCATATCAGTTGTCTGCGTATGTAATGCAAAGACTTGGTATATCTGAGGGATATATCATGAAATATCATCAGTCAAAGCAGAAACTTCCAGAAGATGAGTATTTGAAGAATCTCAAAATTCTGGAATATGACATTCTGTATGGTAAAAAGGAAATTTATGGTGGAGAAACACCATATGAGGCTACAAATCTTAAGATGGGTATTGATGATATTGAGATAACAGATGTCTATAATTATAATGATACGGTGTTTATTGAGGGCAGCAGTTTTAACGATTACAGTTGTGTTCTGATTAACGGGAAAGAATATACCACGGAAAAGGTGAGTGACCGTCTTTTAAGAGTTAATGGTATTAATGTAAAGAAGGACGATGTAGTTGTTGTTGCACAGAAGGGCGATGATAAAGTTGAACTCAGCCGTACAACTTTTACAGTAAAGCAACAGAGTAAGAAAAACGCACAACAACAGTAAATGTGCTATCTTTAATTGACAGCGGGTACCTGAAATGGTAATATTAGTAAGGTGTTTCAAACATCAAGATTTTTTTTGGAGGTACTTGAAATGAAGGGTACAGTTAAATGGTTCAACAACCAGAAGGGTTACGGCTTTATCAGTGATGAGTCAGGAAAGGATGTATTTGTACATTACTCTGGACTTAACATGGAAGGCTTCAAGTCTTTAGAGGAAGGCGCTCAGGTTGAGTTTGATGTAACAGATGGCGCAAAGGGTCCTCAGGCTACTAACGTAACAAAATTATAATCGGTTGTTTTTCAGTGTGCCTTTTTTATATTATATATAGAAAGATATATTGTAACACAATAGGATTATGGGGGCGGTCACAATTAATATTGGACCGCCTTTTTTTGATAATATAATCTGGAGGTTTTATGGAGAATTTAAATATTAATTATGACAAGACAGTGAGTAATGCAACTGTCAGTATGATATCAGCAGGCGCAATACTTGTTATATCTGTTCTGATAGTTCTTCTTGTGTTGGTAATTAAGAGATGGAAGGGAAGATTTATACCTTTGGCATTAGGTGTTCTTTCGTATGTTGTATTTGGGTTTATGTTTTCACAGCTTTTGATGAGTGTTCTTTCGCTTATACCTAATGTTGATCAGTCATTTACGTATAATACCAATGCATATGTGGTTATATATAATATTCTGCTTGCAGCAGGGTTTGGTATTGCAAGATGGTTTACGGCAAAGATGATGACTGACAGATATAACAGAACAGGGGACGTGCTTATGGCAGGAACGGGTCTTGCAATTGGAGATACCGTTATTACTTATGCATTGTCAATGTTTACATTTTTTGTATATGCACAGGCAATATCAGCTAATGGATTAGAAAAATTCATCTCGGATATGTTTAACAGCGGAATGGCTGAGAGTGATGTAATTACATTATATACTTCAAATGTATCACAGCTGATTGATTCGCCTGCGATTTTGTGGTTTTTAATGGCTGTATCTGCGGTTCTTGATATTGCACTTAATATAATGCTGTTTATGGTTGTATATGGCGTAGTAAAGAAACAGGTTAATTATATGTATGCATATTATGCGATAATTGCACAGTTTGTTTCTAATATAATGTTCCAGTTATATAATGCATTTTCACTTACTAATATTATTGTTTTGTTTATTGTTAAGCTTGTGATTGTGGGAGGAATAGCTTTATTTATCAAGCAATTCATTATGAAGGAGATAAAATACTCAAATGACTGATGTGAAAAAAGGACTAACAGCAGATGAAGTAGAGCAGTTAACAAATGATGGCATGGTCAATGTGTCAGTTGGAAAACAATCCAAGACCATTGGCCAGATTGTTGCGGGCAATGTATTTACATATTTCAACCTGATATTTGCTGTATTTGCTGTTCTTCTGGCTTTTGTGAGGTCATATAATAATATGACATTTCTTCCAGTAATTATTTCTAATATGTTTATTGGAATAATTCAGGAGATAAGAGCTAAGAAGGTTCTTGATAAACTTACGGTGGTTAATGCACCTAAGACATCGGTTATAAGAGATGGACAATTACATACTGTAGCTTCGGAGACTCTGGTTAAGGGAGATTTGTGCGTATTTTCAGCTGGAAACCAGCTGAGTGCAGATGCAATTCTTGTTGATGGGTTTGTTCGTGTCAATGAATCATTAGTTACTGGTGAGTCTGACGAGGTTGTCAAGAATGCCGGGGATATATTACTCTCCGGCAGTTTTATTGTGTCAGGAGAATGTAAGGCTGTGCTTACAAATGTTGGTCTTGACGCATATGCAGCAAAGCTTGCAATAGAAGCAAAGGCAGGACGAAAGAAACACAAAACAGATATGATGCAATCTCTTGATAAGCTTGTTAAGACAATCGGTGTCCTTATAATACCTATAGGAGCAGGACTGTTTTTACAGAGCAGATTTGCAGTCGGGGGCTCAATAAAGAGCAGTATAGATTCAATGGTAGCCTCACTTGTCGGAATGATTCCAGAAGGGCTGTATCTGCTTGCAAGTGTTGCACTGGTTGTCAGCGTTATGAGACTTGGAAAGAAGAATGTTATTGTACATGAGATGAACTGTGTAGAAACACTGGCGAGAGTTAATGTATTGTGTGTTGATAAAACTGGAACAATAACCAGACCAGATATGTCAGTTACTCATGTTGAAATATTGGATTACACAGATGGTTACGGAAAGCATACTGATTACCATGAAACAGAGAGAATTATAAAAAATGTAGTGGCGGCAATCAGCTCTGACAACGCAACAATGGAAGCAATACATTCGTATTATGGAATTGAAGAAGAATGTGAGTGTGACCAGGTATTTCCATTTTCTTCTCAGAATAAATACAGTGGCGCAAGATATGGGAAAGACGTATATCTGTTAGGAGCACCTGAATATCTGCTTCTTGATTCATATCCTGATTATAGGAATATTATTGATAAGTATTCATGCAATGGAGAGAGAATTGTCGTGTTTGGGCTGGCGAATGAGCAGATAACAGGAGAGGCTGTCACAAAGGCGATAACCCCTATGGCTTTTATAATCCTTGAGAATGAGATAAGAGAAACGGCAAAAGAAACATTTGAATATTTTAAAAAGCAGGGGGTCGCAATTAAAGTTATATCTGGAGATAATCCGCTGACTGCATCAAAGGTTGCAATACGGGCAGGGATAGATGATGCCACACATTACATAGATGCGACTACACTTAAAACGGATAAGGATATAGCAGATGCGGTTCAGAAATATACTGTTTTTGGAAGAGTTATTCCGGAGCAGAAGAAAAAGATTATAGAAGCATTTAAGATGGCAGGCAATGTTGTGGCAATGACAGGTGACGGGGTCAATGATGTACTTGCATTAAAATGTGCTGACTGTAGTGTTGCAATGGCATCAGGAAGTGAGGCTGCCAGCAATGCAGCACAGATAGTTCTTCTGGACTCTGATTTTTCAAAGATGCCGGATGTTGTTGGAGAAGGAAGAAGGGTTGTCAATAATATTAAGCGTTCAGCATCGCTGTTTCTTGCAAAGAATATATTCTCAATGCTGCTTACGATATTTACACTTATATCAGTTAATCTGTATCCTTTATATCCGACCCAGTTATCATTCTTAGGAATATTTACAATAGGTGTACCGGCTTTCTTTCTGGCATTACAGCCTAATAAGAGTCTTATAAAGGGTGATTTCCTGCTAAATGTAGTACTAAAGGCGTTGCCTACAGGTCTGACGGATTTTATTGTAGTTACGATTATAACAATATATGGCAATTGCACAGGTGCACCACATGAGCAGACAGCGACTGCAGCAACACTTGTGCTTCTTACGGTGGGCATGGCAGCACTGGTAAGAGTATGTAAGCCATTCGATATAATAAGAGTATGTGTGTGCGTTGCAATGGCATGCGGAATTGTATTTTCAATGATATTTTTACGCTCATTATTTGCAATGGTTGTATTAAAGGGGCTGGCACTTAATCTTACTGTTATGATGATGGTTCTGTCGCTGCCTCTGTACAGATATGTATGCAGGATGACGGCATGGCTGATAGATTTCTTTGAAAACCATAACCGTCATTTCAGACACCTGCTTAAAGGCTGATATATTAAAAATGTATTACTGCTTATTTAGAGCTTTTTCAGAGAATTCAGTTGTTACAAGGCTGCTGTAAGGAACTGGAGATTTAAGCTCACCAGCCTGCGTAAGAATGTCCTGTAAAAGATTAAAACTGTCTTCGGTGAATACAGTAGAGGTTTTCCATGTATCCTGTGATTTATATCTTTCAACAATTGCGGTTATTGTTGCAATATCGGTTTCTTTAAACTGAGGTGCAATGATGGCCGCAATTTCTGCTGATGAATGTGTATTGACATAATCAAGCCCCTTCTGTGTAGCGTTAGTGAATTTCTGGATTACATCAGGATTCTTCTTGATATAGCTTTTCTTTGCACAATATGCTGTGTAAGGAACATAGCCGCTTTCTACACCGAGCGAGGCGATAACGTGGCCTTCACCCTGCTGTTCAAGTAAAGTTGCAGAAGGCTCAAATTCAACTGTGTAATCACCTATTCCAGATGTGAATGCGGCAGAAGTTGAACCAAAATCAACATTCTGAAGGATTTCAAGGTCTGTTTCAGGGTTAATATTATTCTTTTTCAGAATATATTCAAATAACATCTGGGGCATACCGCCGGCTCTGCCGCCGATAACAGTTTTTCCTTTAAGTTCAGACCATTCAAAATTATCATTGGCTTCCCTTCCGACAAGGAAATTGCCGGCACGCTGTGTAAGTCCGGCAAAGTTGACAGCATAGTCATCAGAGCCTTCGGCATATACATAGATTGATGATTCAGAACCCATGAATCCAATATCTGCATCACCGGATATTAAGGCTGTCATTACTTTGTCAGCACCAAAACCATTAGTTACGGTAAGCTCAAGCCCTTCGTCGGCAAAATATCCATTCTCAATGGCGACATATTGTGGTGCATAGAATATAGAGTGTGTAACTTCGCAGAGAGTGATTTTTTTAACGGAATTGTCTGCATTTTCTTTGTTGCAGGCTGTCATTGGAAATGTTGTGACCAGTATGATGGTCATAATAATAAATAATGATATATATTTGCTGAAATTCTTCAATGAAATTCTCCGTTGTAGCTGCTTTTATTGTTATAGTATTATTTTTCTGTAATTTTGTTCCACAAAAGTAATAAAAAGATTGTCATTTAATGAGAAATTATGGTATCATAATAGAAAATTACAGTGTAGATAATTTAATATCTGTATATGGAGGCGCGTTATGTTTAGAAAGAATAAAACAACAGCTAAAGCAGCGTCAGGTAATGATTTGAATACATTGCTTGATGTATTTGATAAGATAATATCTGGTGAGATATCGCATACAGGTGAATCACCGGCTGATATAACACTTTTTGAAAATCCTGAGGTTGCCAATAAGTTTAATGAAGTTGTTGAGACTTATAAGAGATTCAATAATAATTTCGTAATGAGACTTAATGAGGCTATGGAGTCAATTGGCGATAATTCATATGTAAAGAATATGATGGATGAGGTGCAGTCACAGGCTCAGGCTATTGGTGCTATGGGAGAGTCAGGACATAATCTTGAAGAATCTATCAACCACATTAATGTTGCCATGGCTGATATTAAGGACAATACTCATGAGATGCTTGCTGCTACACAGAACAGTACAGCTAATATGAATGAGAGCATTAAGGTTGTTAATGAGTCATCAGAAAAGATTTCGGATATTAACAGACAGGTACAGGAATTTCAGGACAAGATTCATAAGATTGGAGAGATTGTTGATATTGTGAAGAAGGTTGCAAGCCAGAGTAATCTGTTAGCTCTCAATGCTTCTATTGAGGCTGCAAGAGCAGGAGAGGCAGGAAAAGGTTTTGCAGTTGTTGCTGATCAGGTAAGACAGTTATCAAGCAGTACATCAGAATCTGCTGATGATATTGTTAATTATGTAAGGGAACTCAATGATGATATTGGAAGATTGGCAGTATCCATGGATGATACAACTGTTAAGCTTTCAGAAGGTAATTCAAAGGTTGAAGAATCACTTTCAGATATTGAAAGAATGAATAACCAGATGGTTGCAATTAATGATGCTGTTAACGGAATATTCGCAGATATTGATACACAGTCATCTATTACGACGGAATTTGCCAAGCAGGTAGACAGTATTGCGGCAAGCTATGATAAGTTATCTGATAACTGTATGGCTACAGGTACTCATATCTATAAGATTGGCAGATATATTGATACTGCAAGAAGTGATATGTTCAGGTCATTCTCTAATGTTACAACACAGGATATGATAAGAATATTCCAGATTGACCACTTTATCCTTATGTGGAGAGTATATAATAATGCTGTTGGATTTGAAACTCTTAAGGTTACACAGCTTAATAATCCAGATAGCTGCAAGCTGGGTAAGTGGATGAAAGCACAGACAGATACGCGTATTACAGGAAGCAGACAGTTTAAGGATCTTGATGCGGCACACAGACAGATTCATAAATATGCTGTTGATTCTTGGAACGCCAAGGAGTCTGGTAATGTAGAACTTGCACTTGAATACTTCCAGAAGTGCTATGATGCATTTGGTGTATATAGTAATAAGATAGAAGAGTTCAAGAGCTATATGAGAACAATTGGTTATACTGATGAAACTGAAAAAGTGACTTTCAGAAAGTAATTAAAGTGAATGGTCTCCTATGGTGAAGCATAGGAGACTTATTTTAATGTAAGAAGGAATAGAGTGGTTTAGATAATTATAAGGAGATAGCAAACAGAGTATGGAAGAATATAAAGAAAAAGCAAAGGAAATTATGGTTATAGGCCATAAAAATCCTGACACAGATTCAATATGTTCGGCAATATGTTATGCTGATTTAAAGAATAAGATAACCGGAACAGATAATTATGTGCCTAAGCGGGCGGGACATCTTAATGAGGAAACTCATTTTGTACTGAACAGATTCGGTGTAGAGGCTCCGGAATATATTAAAGATGTACGTCCACAGGTAATGAATATAGAGATAAGGCATACAGAGGGAATAGACAGAGAGATTTCGGTGCGCAATGCATGGAAATTGATGGATTCGCTTAATGTTGTAACACTTCCTATTACAGAAGGCAGAAAACTTACAGGTCTTGTTTCAATTGATGACATTGCCAAATCGTATTTTGAAACATTTGATAACAGAGTATTGTCAAATGCTAAGACAAGTTTTGCTAATATTGTTGAAACACTTGGGGGAAGAGTAATTACAGGTGATGAAAGCGAGATATTTGACAAAGGAAAGATGCTTATTGCAGCGGCTAACCCTGATATGATGGAGAGCATGATTGATGAGGGAGATATTGTAATTCTTGGTAACAGATACGAATCACAGCTCTGTGCAATAGAGATGGAGGCAAAATGTCTTATAATATGTGAGGGGGCAAAGGTATCCAATACAATTGCCAAGGTTGCAAAGAGCCATAACTGTATTATTATTGAAACTGATTATGATACATATACTGTTGCAAGGCTTATGAATCAGGCAATTCCGGTTGGATTCTTTATGACACCAAGAGACAGAATTGTATGTTTCAAGACAACAGATTATGTTGAAGATATTCAGGAGATTATGACTAAGAAAAGGTTCAGGGATTTCCCTATAGAGGATGAAAACGGTAATTATGTAGGAACTATTTCAAGAAGAAATCTCCTTCGTTCAGGCAGGAAGAAGGTTATTCTTGTTGATCACAATGAGAAGAATCAGGCAGTCAATGGAATTGAAGATACAGAGATTCTTGAGATAATTGACCATCACAGATTAGGACCTATACAGACAATCACCCCTGTATTTTTCAGAAACCAGCCTCTTGGCTGTACGGGAACAATTATTTATAAGATGTATCAGGAGGCAGGAATTAATATAGAACCTGTTATAGCCGGGCTGATGTGTTCGGCAATTATATCGGATACATTAATATTCAAATCTCCAACATGCACACCTGATGATATAGAAGCGGCAATGGAGCTTGCTGATATTGCAGGAATTGACCCTGAAGTGTACGGAAGACAAATGTTTGGAGCTGGAAGTAATCTTGATGAAAAGACAGACAGAGAAATATTCTATCAGGATTTTAAGAAGTTCGCAATTAATGATGTTACCGTAGGTGTGGGGCAGGTTAATGCAATGGGACCTGAGGATATAGAGAAGATAAAAGCAAAGGAAGTGCCGTTTATAGATACAGTAACAGGTGATGGTGGGCTTGATGTAGTATATTTTCTTATGACAGACATATCAACGGAATGCTCCTATGTACTGTGTTCAGGTAAAAATGCGGATACAATAATGTCACAGGCATTTGGAGTTGACAAACAGCAGGATACATATATACTAAAGAATGTTGTTTCAAGAAAGAAACAGTTCCTCCCGGCCATTATGGAAGCTATGGAGCAGTAGAGAAAATGGAGAATAGTGATGAAGGCATTACGAAAAGATGATCCCTGCTGGTGTAACAGTGGGAAAAAATATTGTGACTGTCACATGGAATTTGATAGAAAATTAGATAATTTCAAGAGAAAGTTTCATAAGGTACCACCAAGAAATATTATTAAGAATGAAGAACAGCTTGCAGGAATGAGAGAAAGCAGCAAGATTAATATTGCTGTGCTAGATTATGTTGCAGAGAATATTCATGCAGGAATGACAACTCAGGATATAGATGATTTGGTATACCAGAAAACAACCGAGATGGGTGGAATACCTGCACCACTTAATTACGAAGGATTTCCAAAGAGTGTGTGTACTTCAATTAATGAGCAGGTATGTCATGGAATACCATCTAAGAATATCCAGCTTCTTGATGGTGATATAATTAATGTTGACTGTTCAACGATATTAAACGGATATTTTTCGGATTCATCAAGAATGTTCTGTATAGGTAATGTTGCACCAGAACATAAGAAGCTGGTGGATGTTGCAAAAGAATGTGTTGAGTTAGGTCTTGCACAGGTTAAGCCATGGGGACATCTTGGAGATGTTGCGGCGGCAATAAATGAACATGCAAAGGCTAATGGATATTCAGTAGTAAGAGAAGTTGGTGGACATGGAATAGGTCTTGAATTTCACGAAACCCCATTTGTAAGTTATGTAATTAAGAAGGGAACAGGAATGGTCATGGCACCGGGCATGGTATTCACAATTGAGCCAATGATAAATGCGGGACTTCCAGACATATATATAGACGAGGGCAACAACTGGACAATATATACAGATGATGATTCGTACTCAGCACAGTGGGAAATAATGGTGCATGTGACTGAGGACGGATATGAGGTTATGAGCTACTAAAAGTTTGTGTATATTCGCAGATGAACACAAACAATAAAACAGACACAACACATCCGTCCTGACAGGACATACAACAATAAGTGAAAAGCTCCATATACTGTAGTGATACATGTATATGGAGCTTATTTTATGATGATGACACAACAGGTTCCGGCGATGTGCTATGTACCGTGGCAGCGTTGGGATGAATTATATGAGCCTTCGCGGGCAATTATGCGGGGAACTATGTTTCCTGTACTTGATAAACCATTTACAGGAGGCAGGTCATGAATTGTTGTAATAATATTAGAAATGAAAAAGCTATGATTATGAAGAATATTTATGAGCTTGGCTTTGCACTTGTTGAAACTATGCTTTATCTTGATACCCATCCGGATGATGCAGCAGCTATTGAATATTATGCAGAGATTAAGGATAAATATGTACAGTTTATGAAAAAATATTCAGATTATTATGGACCTCTCAGCATGGAATATATGGTAAATGACAACTACTGGATGTGGGTGGCAACACCTATGCCATGGGAATATAAGGGAGGTATGTAATATGTGGAATTATGAAAAGAGACTTCAGTATCCGATTAATATAAAGAATTGTAATCCTACGCTGGCAGCAATGATTATTTCGCAGTATGGTGGACTATACTTCAATAAGATATACATAGTGAACAGCATATAACTATTGTATTAAGAAACAAGTTGAATTAAATCAAAATTTGTAATATTCTAATATACAAGAGAGGTGTACTAATGGAAAAAGAAAAATTAGAAATGAGTAGAAAGAAAAAAGTTTGTATTGTTTTTATAATATTATTTGTTATTCTTGCAATTAGTGTTATTATTGCTGTTATTTTTAGAAAAGGAATTATATTAGAACAGGTGTATTATGCAATACAAATTATATCGGCACTTTTTGTAATAGGTGGTGTTATAATTGCAATATGGCAATATATATTAACAAGTAAAAGGGAAAATGAACTTAGAAAAGAAGAAATTGAGGAAGTAAAAAGAATTAGAAATAAAGAAGCCATACAATTAACAGAATATTATAAAGATAATATAATTGATAAGATTTCAATTATAAATATAGTCTACAGAGAAACGCATATTTTAGATATCCTTGAGGGGATAATGCCAGAGTTAATGAAAAATTTTGATAAAAATGAATTAGAAAAACTTTTATCGAAAGCAGATAGAGACAATCTAGAAGAAAAAAGAAAATCTAAGGAATTTGAAAAGATCATTTTATCACATGCAGATTATTTTGGAATAGACTTAGATAGGGTTGAAGATAAAGATAAACAAATGGTTGAGAAGATGATAATACAAAATTTTAAAACATTGTCACAACAATTGTTGAATAATCTTGAATATTTTGCTATGAGCTTTAACTGTGAAATAGCAGAAGAAACAACGGTATATCAATCATTACATCAAACATATATTAGAATTGTATCTCATATGTATTATGAGATATCAAGTAATAATGCAAGTGGGGAACAGAAACTTTATACTAATGTTATAAAGTTATTTAATAAATGGAATGCAAGAGCTCTTGAACAAAAAGATACAGAAGCAAATGCAATAAGAAGTGTAATAAATAAATAAGCAGAATATTGACAACAAAAAATTAATAAGTTATACTAAATAAGCATTAAATATTAAGGCTTCAAAGGAGGTACAATATGGGATTTGATTTAAAGAGCATTTTTGACTATCCTGCGGAAGACGAACATGAAGATCAGAAGGATAACAACGATAAAAGTGATTCATAAATGACTTAGAGAGACTGATTGCTTATCAGTCTCTCTTTTATTTTTGCAAGAAGAAATACACTTCCAACTTGTCATTCTCTTTATCATATACACAATGATCCACAACACTCCTTATAGCATTAGCTCTTGTAAGAGTATCTTTAGAAGTATCCTTAATAATATTAAGAACAGATGTTATGTGTTGTAACATTTCATCAGAAGAATCAACTTCAGACGACTTAAGAGAATCAAGCTGTGCTTCCAATGATTTTCTCTCATTTTCGATTAGCTGTTTATTTTCTTTATACTCTTCTATGGTATCAATGCCATCTCTATATGCTTGCTTTATTCTGGCTTCCTTATCGCCAAGTTTAGATATCTGGTTTAGAATCATGTCTCTGTCTGTTGTATTACCATCATTTGGAGATTTCTTTAACTTATAGTGTAAATCCATGCTACCATCTAAAACACGCTCAAATGCTTCATATATGGCTTGCTCAAGGGCAGCAGTTTTAATGTAGTGGCTGTGTGAACATTTCCCTTTATTGTAATTACCACACTGATATCTTGTAGCATTAAGACCGGCCATAAGAGAAGCTCCACAGTCTGAACATTTTACAATGCCACCGAGCCAGTGCTTCATGTGCCCTGCAGCTCTTGCTTTGTATGGACGGCTTCTTAAAGCCATAAGGTGCTGCACCTCGTCCCAGGTTTCTTTATCAATAATAGCTGGATGTTTGCCCATAACGATAATCCACTCACTAATATCTTTAATAGTATGGTCATCATGCTTCTGACGATTCCAGCGGATAGCACCGTAGTAAAATGGGTTACTTAAAATGTATTCAACAGTACGGCCTTCAAATGCTGCACCACGCTTTGTTTTATATCCCAGAGCATTAAGTTCTCTTGCAATCTCCAAATAGCTGCGCCCGTCAATGTAATCTTTAAATATCTTTCTTACAATAATAGCGTCAGGCTCACATATGTATGGTATGCCGGTATCCTTATTCATTTTGTAACCAAGAGGAAGAGAGGATTGGTAGCCACCTCTTAGAGCTTTTTCAGTCATACCCCTTAAAACTTCACCAGATAGACGGATAGAATAATATTCGTCCATCCATTCTATAATTCTTTCAATGAGGCTTCCGAAAGGACCATCAATGAGAGGCTCTGACACGCTCACAACCTCTACATTATTCTTTTTCAGCAAAGATTTATAAACAATTGATTCCTCCTGATTTCGGGCAAAACGGCTGAATTTCCATACAAGGATAACATCAAAGGGATGTTCCTTACTCTTAGCCATACCAATCATCTTCATAAATTCAGGACGCTTATCAGCTTTCTTTCCAGATATACCATTATCAATGTATATGTTTTCTGCGAGGAGAGATATATTGTTCTTTTTAGCATAATCAATCAAAAGCCTTTTTTGTGCATCTGGAGACAGTTCTTCCTGCTTATCAGTAGATACACGAATGTATCCGGCTGCAATTTTCATGTTAAGTATATTTTTAGCCATACAATCATCCCTTTCAACTGGTTACAAAATGTCACCGGTTTATAAAATATATGCAAGTTGCACCAGTGCAACTTAAAAAATGGGTACAAAAATAACACCTACTTGCAAAAGCGGTGTTTAGAATGATATAATATGGCTTGTCTAGGGCGATTATATCATTGAGCACAGCTTAATTGTAAGTCGCGGGTAAAAGCTCTTGTGTTGGTAGCACAGGGGCTTTTATTTTATCTATAGCGTTCTAGATATAGAACATCAAAATATAGTTTTATTCTTCATCATCATCTTCCTCATCAATAGAATATGAGTTTGTATAATTAGAGTCAGATGAAAGTGACTGACGATATTCACCAGCAACCATTGTTTTATTAAATTCGGCTGTTGGTTCAATTTCATCAACTATTTTTTCAAGTTCATCTATAGATATCTTAAAAAATTCTTTACGCATATTAACTTTATTTACACGTCTGTCATTAAGAATCTCATGCATTTTATATTCAAGAGCAACAGCATCCTGAGAGAATATAAAGCTATGTACATCAAATTTAAAAGGAACACTTGCATTTCCAAGCTCATTGATTCTGTCCTGAGGTTCAAGTCTGCGAGTCATACCTACTTTAAATACATCTTCACCAAAAGAACCTAAGTTACTGATAATATAAACAGTACCAGCTTTACCATTCTGTAAATTAGTGATTTCATCTTTTTTGACGATAACCTCACCTAATTGTGATTGTAATTCAAGAATTCTTGCTTTAAGTTTATCAATTTCAGATGAGTCAGTAGTGGAAGATATAGTGTCTTGTAATTTACTGATTTCTGTGTTGAATTTTTCTTCCTCTCGCAAAATACGTTTCTTTTCTTGTTCGAGAGCCTTGCGTTCCTCAGCCTCTTGACGCATCTGTTCTTTAAGAGCCATCTGTTCTTGTTTAGCTTGTTCACGCTTAACATAGTAATTATATTCTATTTTAACTGCATTAATAAAAAGGTATTCGATTTCTCCAATGAATTTTGTAAGTGTTCCGGCAATAGTTTGATTACCTTCGCCGGCAATTTTGAGATATTTTGCAGAAATATTTTTTACATGTTCAATAGCAGTATCAAGTTTTTCATATTTCAATGCATATAAAATATTCTGTAACTCTGCTCTTAATGCTATAACCATTAAGTCATAAATGGATTTGTTGGCTTTGGTTGTGTATCGGGTTGAATATTGTTGTAAAAGATTGTCAATGAGCTTTTCATTATCTTTATAAGCTTTTCTTAGACTTTTTACATCCATACAATGTAACTTAAGTATTACAGATGGTGAAATTTCTTCGGCATCTTCTAAATCTCTAGTACTTAATAAGCAATTGCTATAAGGAATTTCCAAAGCTAAAAAGTTATCAAATGCATATGAACAACTTTTGTAAATTTCTTTTGAACGTGATATTTTACGCTGTTGGGTTGAAACAGACTTTTTAAGCTTTTCATCTTGCAGTTGAAGTTCACATATTTCGGTTCTTAATTTATCAATCAAAACATTATTGTTTTGTATTTCGCTGTTAAGTAAAGTAAGAGTTGCATTTGCATTACTTTCTGCAGATGCAATTTTTACAGCGGATTCCTGTTCCATTTGCTCAATTTTTTTCTTGGTTTCTGTATATTCTGTTGCACCTATTTCATCACAAGTTCGTTTCATATTTTCGTTTTCTTGTGATAATTGGTTATTTTGATTGATTGTTTGTGTAAATAACTCAAGATGCTTCTTATCGTTAACGGATTTTACAATAATAAGAATAACACCAATTATAGGCGGAACAATAAAAAACCAACATGCACATAAAAGTGCAATAAACCAAGTGCTTAAATACCATTTATTTTTTGTATTCATAAAAATCTCCTTAATTTTGATGTGCAAAGATTTCAACAAAATTAACATCTTTGCATTGTCTGTCATAATCTCCATTTTCAATGTGTGTTAATTCATGATGATATGATTTAAGATGTTGTTCTCGGTTTAGGCGAGAATTGAGCACGATTGTAAAAGAATCATCATTATTATTAACAGTGTATGCCTTTATTGTAGGAGGCATATCTGCGTAAATGACATTAGTAGTAATATTAATCATCCCCTTTATTTGACATTCTATCTATCATCTGTTTAACAAAGTCGATATCTTCTTTCTTGACCTTGCGAGAAGCGTCAAAGAGAACTTTGTATTCAGGATTCTCATACATAAACTGAGCCATATCTCTGGCATCATCATCAAGGTAGTAGGTATCTTCATTCCTGTTATCTTCGATTAGATCTCCGACATTTACATGTAAGTAGTTTGCTATATCTATAATAACATCAACCTTGGGGACTCTTAATCCAGCACACCAATTTGATACTGTGGATTTGTCAAAACCAAGGTCATTAACTAAATCAGATTGTGTTTTGTTATTCATCATTAAATAGTATTTAAGCATTTCTGCAAATTTATTGGTTCCCATTTAGTTCAGCTCCTTTCTATAGCATTATTATAACAAAAAGAAAACTTAAAGCAAGCAAAAAGCAAAAAAAGTTTTCAAAATGTATTGACAGTTTTCAAAAAGGGGAGTAGTATAATCGTGAAAGGAGGATATGAATGTTGGAAAAAGTAGCAGAACCAATTAAAATATCACTGGCAGCAGCTAGAGTGAATGCACGAAAGACGCAGGCCCAGCTTGCAGAAGAAATGGAAATATCAAGAATGACACTGGCAAATCTGGAAAATGGAAAAACACAAATTAGCAAGGCACAATTACATCTTTTTTGTGAGTTATGTAATATACCAGTTGCTAATATTTTTTTGCCTTACAAGTTTTCAGAATGAAAACATTTATCTATTCGAGGAGGTGAGAGAGATAGGATATTTAGTAATAATTGTAGTCTTGGTATTGAACATATATGCAATATATTCCAATTTACAAGATAACAACATGGCCTTTGCTATATCAAAGGTACTGGCAGATTGCATTTCCTTAATATACGCTTGTACTCATCAAAAGTAAAAGAACACATTTTATTAAAAACATGGTCTAGTTCATTACGGCATGTGTATAAATCAAAATCTGGATTTTCATTTTCAGCTTCAAGTAAATTCAGGAAAGCAAGATAGAATTCAGAATAAAGTGATTGTGAATGAACATCCATTAGATGAATATTTTGCGTGAATAAATCAAGAAAGATACTTCGTGCTTCAAAACCAAGTGAGCTCAAATTGTTGTCAGAAAGAAATCCGGCACAATATTTTTGATAAAAGGGAATATAGAATTTATCCAGTCTTTCCTTATAGACAACTTTTTTAGAAGTAAGAAGGTCTTTAATAAAGTTCGAGTAAATGGCAATGCACGAGCCAATCAGTGAAATTATAGCAACAATTATAGAAACCATGATATTTAATCCCCCTATATATGATGAGCAGATTATATCACATATTTGGAAATTTAACTATTTGAGGAGGTGAGAGAGTGAGTGCGTGGATACCACTGATAATTTTATATGTATTAGCTGGTATATGTATTTTAGTAATGAGAAAAATACAGCCCGACAACAAAGAATATCTCATTTATGTTGTATGGACTGTATTTGTGTGTATAGCAATTACATTTTTTGTAGTTGTTCACGGATTAAGGGTGCAAGTTCATTAAGCTTAGAAGATGCTTCACCCCAAAGGTAATGTTTAATGTCATTGTTGAGGGCAATTATTTTATCTTGCAATTCATTAGGAAAATAGATAAGGGCGAGGGCATAAGCTTTACCATAATCGCTTAATGCTGCTGGTGATGCAGCAGTTATGCATCGGCATGTACAACGCAAGTAATCTTCGTAGATACCACGCTTATAAAAATAAGAATCTTTTTGAAGCTGTGCGGCATCATCTAATTTACGCATTTTACAAATGTGATGATTATTTAAGAGTGTAGTGATTATAGGCGAAATGATAGCACAGATAGCAATAATAACGGAAATTGTAACTGTTAAATCTACTTTAGGCATAAGAAAACTCCTTTCTTAAAACTAGGTGCTGTAACACCAGTAATTAAAGTATAGGAGCAAAAAAGCATTTGTACAAGGATTTTAAGAAAGGAGCAGGCAATGATTATAAGAACCAAATATGCCAATTTTGGCAAACCGGAAGATTTACTCCGGTATATGCAGGAAGAAAACATTGAGACTGTAACAGTAGAGTCGGAATACTGGGGAGCCAAGCTTGCTCCTATGAAGATGACACAGAAAGATGTAGAAGACTGGGTGAAGATGAAGGAGGGTTGAATGAATTATACAGCGATAGCAATAACAGTAATTATTTGTTTAACAGTATTGGCTTTATGTCATGAACCTAAAGACCGTAAGTAGCATATAAAACATAAAGAGCCATGAGGTGAGAGAGTGAACATAGTTATAAAGATTATAGAGGGGGAGAAGATAATAGATTTCTCAACCCTGGATGAGAATAAGAAGAAAGAATACGGACAGCGCCTCAATGATCAAGGACTAAGTGCTATGGGTTATGTCCGTAGTAAGGAGACAACATGAGAGATGTAGGTTTGATTATAGCATATAACAAGCGTATTAATGCGGCGGTAGACGATAGACGCATAAGAGACGCGGCTAAGTGGATGTGCAGGCTTCACAAGCTGGAACATAAGAACAAGGTGCCGGCGGGAAGCTTCAGACTCAGGGAGGTATAAATGACAAAAAGTACATATTTTGGAAGATGCATGTATTGCGGACAGCAGGCAATGCTTGAGATTACTGATGATGTTGCAGCTACATATGAAGACAGACCAGACGACTGGGATACATATATTTCAGAAGAAGCAACAAAGCTATGTAAATGCGAAGGTGCAAGGGCATGGTGGAATGTGGAAAGGCGGGTGCGTAAGGCAGAAGACGAGTGCCTGAAGCTTGCCAATAGTGAACAGATAGGAGAGGTGCTGAAAGCTGCAGTAAGACCTGTTATGAGAAGTGAGTTTGATAAGCTCACAATTAAAGATGGGGGGGTTACCTACAGTGTGTATCTTGATAGTGATGAACGCCTTCATGTCCGTAGAGAACATAAGGTCACAGAGGATAAGACAGAGTAAATAAAAAGAGCCGCTTGGAGAAGCGGCTCGAACCAAATCGACAAGTTGCGTAACAACTTGAATACATAATAAATCATTTTAAGAATAAAGTCAATATTTGATGTGAATATCAAGAAAAATAATGGGGAGAAATCCCCATAAAAACTTGATTGTATTAATTAAGTTAAGAACCAAGGAGACAATTTTTAATGCCATACATAAAGGAAATATGTATAGCAGGTAGCGTAATAACAATAAGACGATATCACACCCTTAGATATAACTGTCGAGGGGAAAGAAGGGAGAGCCGGGAGAAGCTAACAACAGCGAAACAGGAAACCATAAACCGGAGAGTGGCAGAAAGAAAGCTGGCGGCAAAGATGAATACCAATTTTACAGATGAGACAGGAATGTTGGTTACATGGACTTATGCCAGGGAGAGCCGACCTCCCACACCTGATGATATGACAGTAGATATTCGCAATCTGCTAAAAGCTTTGAGGAGAGAATTTGAGAACATTGGTCCTCTAAAGTACATCTATGTTAAAGAGATAGGAAGCAAGGGAGCGCATCATATTCACATGATCATGAGTGTATGTGATGTGCGTGTATTAAAGAGATGTTGGAACAAAGGGTTTGTCCATGTAAAGCCACTGGACAGTGACAATGACTACACAAGAATTGCTCAGTATTTTGTTAAGTATGCAAATAAGACAGAGGAGACTCTTGGCAGAAGAATTGGTAAGCGATGGAATTCTTCAAGAAATTTAAAAGAGCCAGTGATTGTAAAACAGGTAGTTAATGCAAATACGTTTGCAGATAAAACAAGGAGAAGCACAATACGCAAGTACGAGAAACAAGGATATTACATGGTTAAGGATTCTGAGAGAACCGGAATATCTGAGATGGGCTTTAGATACTATGAAGCCAAGTTCCGACGACATAAAGGAAGGGAGTGTGGTTAGTGCAGAAAGTAGATGTTTATATAAAAACAAGTGCAAGAGGACCAGCAGTCCGTAAGCATGTCGCATACATGTATGTCTTAAAGATAGTTATTAATGGCAAGGAATTTGTCCGTAATGGAAAAGGCACACTTGAGAATGTAACAGAGAACCAGGCAACACTGCAGGCAATAATACATGCACTTATGCGTTTCCATGAAAACTGTGAAATCCGCATAAATACAGAATGTGAGCATGTGTTAAACAGTTGTAGAAATGCTTGGCCACAACAGTGGGAAAAGGACGGTTGGAAGAAAAAGACAGGCAAGCTAGTAAAGAATGCGGACTTGTGGCAGCAGTACCTAAATGTAAGCCGTGGACATGTTATAAGCTGGTCGGATGAGCCGCATGATTTTACAAAGTGGATGAAATATGAGCTTAAGAAGATGGAGGCAACATGGACGAGATAAAGATAAAAAAGGAGCTGGAACGGCTTAAGTGGTTAAGAAAAGCCGCGTACATGATGCCGCCCTGTAAAACAGCAGATGAAACAAGCATCAAGGTTACTAATCTTACCCTTCTTGGAGGACAGATCGCAAAGCTTGAGCGGGAATTGTATATCTGCCAGCATCCAGAGGTAGACAATATATAACTCATAACGGTGCAAAGCCGCATAAATACAGAATGGGAGTGACATTTTACTCCAAATACATCTACACGGTACTTATTCACGCACAGAAAAATATATCACAGTTTTATTATCTGGCATGGTTAGTCCTCCCGGTCATGCCGGGAGGAGAAAGGAGAAATGATGGAAAGTATAATGCAGGACATTAAAGAATGCTTCCTGTGTAGAGAAGCAATGATTAATTTGTAGGAGGCAATATGACACAGGAAACATTGTTACAGGTAGGCAGGCTGGGGCTTGCGATAGAAGATGGTGCAAATATGGTACTGGACATGTATCGCGTTAAGGAAGAGCTTACAGGAGCAGATTTATTTAAGGGAGAACCGAGCGAAGACAGAAGCCATTACGCAGGATATACAGAGCTGTACAAGCTCCCAGGCATGAAAGATATAGCAGATGATGCGGCTGAATACATTAAGAACCGCTTAGGAGAAGTTATTGAGGAGCACTGTAAGTCTTTAGAAGCCTGTATTTCTGCATTGGGTAATACTGTAACAGCAAAAGCAGATAAGCCGGACAGAAAGGCGAAGACACCCAGCTAAGAAACAAAATGACAAGAATGGATTCTATTGTGCAAAATGCGGCAGCTATATTTCTACGCTTACGATAGATAGGACTACGTGGGGATATAAGAAAGGCAGTAAGTATTACTGTTCGTATAAATGCATGCGAGAATCATGCAAATAAGGAGGAATAATTATGTTTGATACATTTGGAGAATTTGATAGCGCAGAAGAGATTAACAAGGCGGCAGCAGGACAGCTTGCACAGGGAGATACACAGGCTATAAGGGATATAGCAAGAGAGAATGGTCTTGATCCAGCTGATGCAGAGGACTATATAGACGGAGAAGTATCAGAGTTGTGCAATCCACTCATGGCGGCGCTTGGAAAAATCAAGGTCGAAGAGGAGGAACTTAAGCCGGTTGAGATAGTACAGGATTGGATAAATTATATAAAAGCACAGGTTACAGAGCATCCTAATATGGCTGTAGCTGTACGCAGAAAGGGAAAGACGATAAAAGGCTGTATAGCAGAGCTTCTTAAGTGGAGCTTTAAGAATTGTTATCCGGTAGATAAGGACATTGTTAAGGCAGCAGGCGTAGGTGCTTCTGTTAAGATGGGAATCCCTGGAATGGGAAGAGCGTATGAAATCATAAAGGCTTATTACCTTGGAGGCGCGAAATGAAAAGAAAACAGATTATTGCCTACGAAGGGAAAAAGCCATCAGGTAAACGAAAAATGACGCTTATAGCTGATATCGTAAGCTTTGATGATGATAAGTATCTTATTGTAGACCTGTATAGCAAGAAGGAACTCATATATCGCGAAGTATATTGTAGCACCGGAAGATTCAACTATGACTATGAAAGTCAAAAAGCAGATACAAAAACTTACTGGAACAATCCCAAAAGGAGAATGTTGAAAGAGGCATATATTACAGAGCAGACAGTTGCTAATGTAAAGAAATATGCAAAGCTAATAGACGCAAAATGTTATAACGAAAATGCTGTTGATATGCTTGAGTCAATTGAATCGAAGGTAGATAGTATGTCAGATCTTAGAAAGAAGCAGCGGGAGAATGACGAAAAAGAGAAATTATTTGAATTACTCCCGGAAGAGCCTAGAATTCTTCAAATGCGTATAGAAAGCAAAGTGAATCAGGGGAATATTATATATTACAAAAGACATGGAATATATGCTGATTATCATTGTTGCCAGTGCGGAGAAGATTATATGCTAAGAACAGAACCATACGAAGGAATTGAACCGATACTGACATATCCCAAGCCGGAAAGATTAAAAGCTTTTGAATGTCCTAAATGTGGAGACAGTGCATTGCTTTATCCAATGGGGCATGCCAAGTGTACATACCAGAATTTCACGGCATTTTTATATCAAGTGGCAGCAGACGGAACCCTGATTACAAGAATGTATGATGTGTTTGTAACAAGAACACCAGAAGGGGCAAGGAACATCGGAACAACAGAGTATGAGCGTGTATTTATGCGTCCCGGATATTGTAGAGAATATTATAGATACAATTCAGAAGACAAATGGCGTAAAGACAGAAATGCGGCATTTAGCAATGTAATAGATCTTATTGAGGTCAACTATGACTGCATAAAGGACAGCCAGATGAAGTATCTTCCACAAGATATGTATAAAACAATATACAGTACACCAGAAAGAATAGAACGAAAGTATCTGGCCCGGTATGAGACTGCGGAAAGCTTCGCGAGATGTCCACAACTGGAGACATTATTTAAAAATGATTTTAGAAATATATGTAAGAGAATTATATGGCAGAGAGGCAGCACAAACAAGGTCAATAAGCATGTAAAGGAACTGCATGAGATATTAAGAATGACTAGGACACAATTAAAGTACTTAAAAGAAAGTGGGAAAACGGAAACTATTGAATTGCAAGAACTTGAAACGTTCAGACAGATTGCTGATAAATACAGAATAAAAGAACAGAATTATGACATGTTATTTGAAATGTATATGAGCTCTAGCCAGACAACACTAGAATATTTGCTAAGATTTCAGAGCATTACAAAATTATGGAATATAGCACATAAGTATTTAGAAGATGACCATTTTGAGAATCTCAGGCAGGTACTTACAGAATATAAAGATTATCTTCGAGAACGCGAAGATAATGGAGATGACTTAAGTAATACTGTTTATCTTAAGCCAAGAAATCTGTATGAAACATATACACGAATACGTCTGGAAGCCGAGCAGAGAAAAAATGAGAAGTATATCACTGAGATGCAGCAGAAATATCCGAATATAAAGAGCAGATCAATGAAAATACCTAAGAAATATACATTTAAGCATGAAGGATTAGTAATAAGGCCAGCCATAGATGCTAAAGAAATAGTATTAGAAGGGAGAATGCTTCACCACTGTGTCGGGAGTGATAACCAGCACTATTTGAAGGACTTTAATGCAGGAAAAGGTTGGATAATGGTAATTCGGGATATAAAGGCTCCTGACACTCCATATATTACGGTAGAGTTAAAGAATGACAAGATAATGCAGTGGTATGGAGAACATGATACTAAGCCGGATAGGGAGATTATAGAGGAATTTTTAAAAGAATATAAAAAACACATAGATAAGAAAGTGAGGAAAACGGCATGAATGAAGTGTTATACACAAAAACATTTAGTGAGTGGCAGCAGGAATTAGATACAGAGCTTGTAAAGAGTGCAGAGAGCTTTGTAAAGATAGGATATCTTCTTAAGGTTGCCAGGGATACAGACATACTTGTAAATAGTGGATATGTGAATGTTGTGGACTTTGCAAAAGCCCGCTATGGTCTTGATAAAACACAGGTATCAAGGTTTATACATATTAACGACAGATTCAGCGAAGGCGGAAACAGTGCAGAACTGCAGGATAGATATAAAGGTATGGGATATGCAAAACTGACAATCATGCTGCAGCTTCCCGATGAAATTAATGAAGAGATAAGCGCAGATTTCTCCAAGTCTGAGATAGAAGATATCAAAAAGGAAATTGATGAGGAAAATAAGATATCTGATATCGAAGTATGGATGGAAGGTACACAGGAAGAGGCGGAAAAATATAACGAGCTTGGACAGGTTATGTATCAGCTTTTGCATGATATGCCTGAACTATTTATCAAGACTGCACAGTCTTCTATAGAAACAGAAGAACTGATGAATGTATTAGCTCCATCAGGAGAGATGATATATTCAGTGCGTATTCCGGGAACTGGCCGACTAATGTTAAGTATTAAGGTTAATACCGGAAGAATAACGATAACTAATGTGCGAAGCATGGAAAAGACAGAGTGGAACATAGAGGACCTTGCAGATTTTGTGGTAGACATACTTAGCAGAGCTGATACAGAAGATCCGGCTAAGGCGTGGACGAGCATCTATAAAGAGGAATATCCGAAAAAAGCAGAAGTTGCACCAGTGCAACAGGAAAAGCCAGTGCAGAGGAAAGAAAAGAAGGTGCAGAAAGCCAAGATTGAGAAACCTAAGCCACAGCATAATACGGCTATTATGGGAAATACGACGGAAAAACCGTCAGATTCCTCAGAAATGATAAAAACTTCCGGGGAAACACCGGATTTTGAGAAAGATATAGAAGAATCTGAAAAAACATCATTAAGAATGGCAACAAATGCGATAAATACAGAATGTGAGGACGCTTCGGAGAGTATAGAAAGCTTTATGAACTGCTGGGAAACAATATGTGAGGCAAACCGCAAGATTGCGCTGTTTATCGAGGATTACAGCACAATGGATGTGACACCTGACAACATGGCAATAGAAGCTGTCCGTATAAATGCAGTAACATTAGCTAACGAATTAGAGCATTTGAAAACGCTGTAAACCGCATAAAATCAGAATGGGAGGTCGAATATGGCAATAGGAATAATATGTTATATAGCAGGAGTAGCAACGACATTAATAGTGATGGAATTTTGTAAGGCAGGGAGGAACAACTAATGAATAGAGACTGTATATTGTTTAACGAAAAGCAGGCAGATTGTAGAGGGCTGGATAAGCTGTATTGTACAATAGAGGACAAGCCTTGTCTGTTCTATAAGCCAGAGGCACTGTATAACAGAGATGGGAGTAAGAAAAAGTATAAAGGGAAGGTGAAATAGATGCGAAAGGCAATTCCTAAGCATACAAGAGAATTAGTGTATGCGAAATGCAACGGTCATTGTGCTTATTGCGGCTGTGATTTGGAATATAAAAACATGCAGGTAGACCATGTTATTCCACTAAACGGATGGAGCGAACAAGGTTCAGATACTATTGACAATATGCTTCCGGCTTGTAGGAGCTGTAATCATTATAAAAGTAGATCAACATTAGAAGGATTTCGTCAAATGCTTGAAGCTATGCCTGATACATTAATGCGAGATTGTGTTACATACAAAAATGCCGTTAGATTTGGTTTGGTAATACCTAACAAAAGGCCGATTAAATTTTATTTTGAGAAATTATCAAAACTAGATGTGACAAATGCGTTAGAGATAGCAAAGGCAGGTGGAATAGATGAACAGTAGATATTTATTTAAAGCAAAAAAGAAGAACTGGCAAGAATTACTAGAAGACGAACAATGGGTTACTGGTACGATAATGTATATAGAGAATAAGTGTATGATGCTTATTGAAGACGAGAAAAATCTGCTTACATTTCATTATCTCGATGATGAAATGTGGAGTGCAAACATATATGCAATCGAAGTAGATGAATCTACAATTTGCGAATATACAGGATTGACAGATAAGGATGACACGCTGATATGGGAAAATGATATTGTTGAAATTCTTAGCAAGGACGGTCGATTTGTTATTGAGTGGTCTGATACAGAAGCAAAATGGCAAATGCATAACTTTGAGGAAGAATATACAGTTAATTTTGACAATTACTGGTCACATGAAGTTGAGGTTATCAGCAATAAATTTAACAATCAAGAGTCATTATAAAGTGAGGAAACAATATGATTAAGTGTAACAAAGGAATTGTAGAAATTGAGGGAAGAAGCTTTGGAGAGATAGAAGCGGACTTAACAACATTAATAAAAGCAACATATGAAATTATCGCTGAAAAGAAAGGCGAGAATTATGCTAAACAAAGAATAGAGACGGTATATAAGAGAGCCTTTATGTCGAAAGAGGAACTAATAAAAGAATTACTAAGAACAATAGGGATGATATAGGAGGAATAAACATATGTGGACAGTAACAAAGAAAGATGGCAGCAGTCTTAATATAGCCAGAGACAACAGCCTTGTAGTATACATAAATGAGCTTAACAACGAATCAGATCTTGATGAGATAGTAAAGATAGAGAGGTGTCCGGATGAGCAGAAGACGACATAAGCACCTGAATGAATATACATGCTGTGAGCAGTGTTCTAACAGCGTGGCAGCAGACGGAACATATACATGTAACAATAAGACAGTTATAGAGAACTACATGCCGGCGGAAGATTACTTCTGGTGCGATGGAGAGATGTTTATTAGGAGGGAGTATGAAAAATGAAATTAATAATAGAAATGCCAGAGGAATTTGAAATACATTTTATGCAGGATAAATTTGAAGATTTCTTTATAAGAATCATTGGGGATATGAGTAGAAATGTTCCTAGTTTATGTGGAGTTGACGAGAAGGAGATTGCTGAAATGTTTAAAACAGCATTTTTAAATAGTAAAGTAGTCAATAATGATGTCAATGAAGCTGCAGATTATCTTGAAAAAGGAAAGGAAAGAAATAAGGCTATAGAGGATTCGAAAAGGGCTGTGGCAAAGGCAATATGTATAGGCTGTGGATATCTCAAAGGTACAGAATGTACATACGCTGGACAGAATTGTGGAACCAGCAAACCAATGCTAGAAGTAGCCATGAAAGCATTAGATAAATTAAAGGCAGGTGATTCATAATGCTGACATTACCAATTCGGAAGAAATGGTTCGACATGATTCTTTCTGGAGAGAAGAAAGAAGAATATCGAGAAATAAAAGAATATTACGAAACAAGATTCCAGAATCTGTTCGGAGCCATAACCATACATCCATTATATCCACCAGACAATTTCTTAGATAGAAGCGAATTTGAGTTATTGCAAGGAGAGGCAGTACCAGAGGAGATAAGGAAAGACAGGGTTCAGGAGATTATTTTTCGTAATGGTTATTCCAAGAATTCTGAAGCAATAAAAGCAAGATGTAGATTATGGATTGGAAAAGGTAGACCAAAGTGGGGCGCTGAACAAAATAAACAGTACTATATTTTAGAAATCCTGAATGTTGAAAAAATGGCAGCAGATGAGAAGAGGGTAGGTGATGAATAACTTGAAAAATGACAATATAAAAGACCTCCTTAAGCAGTACAGTGATTTGATTAAGGAGAAACAGGAAATACAGGCCGCGATTGATAAGATACAAAGAGAACTTGATAAAATGGAAACTGAAGGGTATACGGAAAAGGACAGCGTTACCGGTGGAGATGGAGGTAAGCAGCATTTTGTTGTAGAAGGCTTCCCTTATCCGGCATATTCACGGAAGAGAACACTTCTTTTAGTGCGACAGCGGCAGCAGATAGACATTAAAGAGAAAATAGACACTCAGATTAACCTCATAGAAAAGTGTGTAAATGAAATTGACAACAGTAGAATGAGGCGGCTTATAACATTAAGATACATAGAAGGCTTATCCTGGGTGCAGGTAGCAAGAAAGATGGGAAAACACCACACAGCAGATAGTTGTAGAATGGCAGTAGAAAGATTCTTATCAAAAATTTAAAGTTTGTTCGTTCTGTTCGTTTTGTCTGTGTTAATATCTAAACTGGACATGATGGACAGCATGATTTCTCCATTATTAAATATTAATACCCCCGGTAAGACACTGGCTTAAGGCTGGTGTCTTTTTTGTATGCCAAGAAAGGAGCTGATTGTGTGAGATTAACAGATAAACAACGGAAATTCTGTGATGAATACCTTATAGACCTTAATGCCACACAAGCGGCTATTAGGGCGGGGTATACAGAAAAGTATGCAAATACAAATGCATCAAAATTACTACAAAATACTACAATTTCACAGTACATAGGAGAGAGACAAAAAGAACTATCGCGCAAGACAGAGATTACTCAGGAGCGAGTAATCAGGGAACTTGCACTGATAGCTTTTTCTAATGCTACGGATTATGCGCGTGTTGTAGAAAAGAAAATGAAAATAGAGGTTAATGGCGTACTTGTAGATGCACTTGATGAAGATGGCAATCCTATTATGTATAGAACAGTAGAGCCAGTGCTGACAGAAGAGCTCACAGATGACCAGAAAAGAGTGTTAGCTGTTATTAAAAAAGGACGGGATGGATTAGAGGTTAGACCTTGTAGTAAGGAAAAAGCCTTAGAGCTTCTTGGTAGGCATCTTGGTATGTTCAAAGATAAGGTTGAACTTGATACCGATATGGAACTGAATATTACAGTTGATTATGGAGATGGAGATAATGAAGAATGTTAATATATTAGGAACTGAATATAGCATTGAGATTGATGATACTCTTGAGAAGACAGAGCTTGATGGTTTATGCAAGGAATATAATAAGCAAATAAGTGTTAGAAGTGTTGGTTCAATGTTGAATGATAATGATTCTACAGATACAAAGAAAATAAGATTTGAAGAAGTATTAAGGCATGAGATAATTCATGCTTTTTTTTATGAAGCAGGCCTTGAAGATTATAGCGATAATGAACAGCTTATTGATTGGATTGCAAAGCAATTTCCTAAGCTTGAAAAGGCATTTAAAGAAGCTGATTGCTTATGAATATAAATATTCAGATGAACCCTTGCTTCAGGGAAGTTGACAGAAGCCATAAACGATACATAGTTATGAAAGGCAGTGCCGGTTCAGGAAAGAGCGTTGACACAGCGCAGAATTATATATTAAGGCTGATGCAGGATAAGGGGCGCAACCTTGTATGTATTCGTAAGTCGGACATAACCAATAGAGATAGTACTTATGCAGAGCTTACAGGTGCGATTTACCGCATGTTTGGTGATAAGGCTAACAGATATTGGAGTATTAAACAAAGCCCTTTACAGCTTACATGTCTTGCTAATGGTAACCAGATAATATTTAGAGGTGTAAATGATGAAAAGCAACGTGAAAAGCTAAAGTCAATCACATTTCAAAAAGGTAAACTGACAGATGTGTGGATTGAAGAAGCAACGGAAATCACACAAGCTGACTTTGAAATAATAGATGATAGATTGAGAGGTGAGCTTCCACCAGGGCAATTCTATCAGATAAGAATGACCTTCAATCCTGTGAATAAGAATCACTGGATAAAGAAGGTCTTTTTTGATATTCCTGATAGTAATGTACTTACACATCACAGTACATATCTTGGAAACAGGTTTATTGACAATGCCTACAGGCAGCGTATGGAAAGAAGAAAACTTGTTGATCCAGAAGGATATCAGATTTACGGATTGGGAAATTGGGGAGAGATTGGCGGTCTTATTCTTCACAATTGGGAAGTTGTGGATATATCACAGAATCTGAATGATTATGATGATATTGCAATCGGTCAGGATTTTGGTTTCAATCATGCAAATGCAATTCTTCTTCTTGGCATTAAAGATGATAATATATACATTCTGAAAGAAGTGTATGTATTTGAAAAAGAAACAGCCGAGATTATACCATTAGCACAGGAAGCAGAAATTCCGACAAACAAGGATATGTGGTGTGATTCTGCAGAGCCTGACAGAATTAAAACGTGGAAAAACGCAGGATATAGAGCAAAGGGTGTTGATAAAGGTGGTGCTAATGGCTCTGTTAAGGCACAGATAGACTGGTTAAAGGGTGTTGTTCGTAAGGATAAGGTTATCAAGCGAATAATAAGAGTACATCCTTCCTGCGTTAATACCATAAAGGAGCTGCAGCAATGGAAATGGAAGAAAGACGAAAAGACAGGTGAATATCTGGATGAGCCAGTTGCTTTTCAGGATGATGCTATGGCTGCACTAAGATATGGTATTGAAAAATGGCGCAAGAGAAAAAGAATATTGGTTTAAGCTGATGAAAGGGGAATATAAATGTTAACAATTGATGAGATACGACAATTTATACAGGATGATGCCGCTTCTGATAGAAAGCTGTTTGCAAGAAAAGGACAGGCTTACTATGAAGCAGACCATGATATTAAGCAGTACAGGCTTTTTTATTACAATTCTGACGGAGAGCTTGTTGAAGATACAACAAGAAGCAATATCAAGATAAGCCATCCATTCTTTACAGAGCTTGTAGACCAATGTACTCAGTATATTCTTTCAGGTGATGAAGGGTTTATTAAATCAGATATTCCAGAGCTGCAGAAAGAATTAGATTCCTACTTCAACGAGAACGAAGATTTTACAGCAGAATTATCAGAAGTGCTGACAGGGTGTCAGACGAAGGGCTTTGATTACATGTATGCATACAAGAACGCAGAAGACAGGTTGTCGTTTATGTGTGCGGATAGCATTAGTGTCGTTGAGGTAAGAGAAAAAGATACAGATGATGGATGCGCTTATGTGATTTACTGGTATGTTGATCGTATCGAAAAATCGTATAAAAAGATAAAAAGAATTCAGGTATGGGATAAAGAAAACACATATTTCTATGTTCAGGATGGAGAAGGAAAGATTGATATAGATAAATCGGAGCCAATCAATCCTAAACCACATACATTATACAAGAAAGGGAATGATGATAAGACCTATTATGACGGTTTTGGATTCATTCCTTTTTTCAGGCTTGATAATAACAAGAAACAGTTCAGCTGCCTTAAGACAATTAAGGACCTGATAGATGATTATGATTTACATAGCTGTTCATTGTCAAACAACCTGGTTGATTTTGATACACCAATCCATGTTGTTAAGGGCTTTGAGGGTGATAATCTTGATGAATTGCAGCAGAACATTAAAACCAAGAAAATGATAGGAATGGAAAGTACAGATACAGGCGCAGGGGTTGAGATAAAGACTGTAGATATTCCGTATGAAGCAAGAAAGATAAAGCTTGAGCTTGATGAGAAGAATATATACAGATTTGGATTTGGTCTTAATACGGCAGGCCTTAAGGACACAAGCGCAACAACTAATATTGCAATTAAAGCTGCATATTCTCTGCTGGATCTAAAAGCAAACAAGCTGATAGTAAGGCTTAAGCAGTTTTTAAGAAAGCTGATAAAGCCTGTACTTGCTGAAATCAATGATATTAATAAGACTGATTATCAGATGAAGGACGTGTATTTCAGCTTTGAGCCTGAAGTTATGTCAAATGCACAGGAAAATGCACAGATAGCATTAACAGAAGCACAGACAAGGCAGACAGAAATCAATGTGATAATGACTCTTGCACAGATATTGGATGATGAAACAGTACTCCAGTTGATTTGTGAGCAGTTGGATATTTCTTATGAAGATATAAAGGATAAGCTTCCTAAGAATGAGGAACAGGAAACAATGACAGCACAGAAAGTATTAAGTGGGGTTGTAGTAGATGAACGGCAGACAGAAGGAAATCTTACAAGCACAACTTAATAATGAGAAGCAGGTACTTAAAGAGCTTCAGCAGGTGTTTAAGCAGGCAATAAAGGATTGCAGTGTAAATATATCCAAATTATCCACTAGAACGGATATGGAGAATATACAGGCTATTATATACCAGCAGCAGTATCAGAACGCAATTAGGGCGCAACTTGAAATAGCACTTGCGCAGCTTCAATCAGGAGAATATGCAACTATTTCCGATTACCTTACAAGGTGTTATCAGAACGGCTATGTTGGTGCTATATATGATATTGCAGGACAAGGGATTCCTTTAATTGTTCCAATAGACCAGAATGCAGTTTTAAAGGCATTGCAGATAGACAGTAAGCTTTCTAAGAGCCTTTATGACAGATTAGGTGAAGATGTAAAGAAGCTTAAGACAAGTATAAGGGCAGAAGTGTCAAGAGGTGTATCAAACGGCTCATCTTGGAATGAGATAGGCGAGAAGATAAGCTTGGGAATGAACAGCACTATTGACATGTTTGGATTCAATAAGGCAAAGAATAATTCTATCAGGATTGCAAGGACAGAAGGGCATAGGATTCAGAACCAATCCGCAATGGATGCACAGGAAGCTGCCAAGAAAAAGGGAGCTGATGTGTTGAAGCAGTGGTGTGCAGCCTTAGATGGTAACACAAGACCCGCACATGCACAGGCAGACGGGCAAATCAAGGAGCTTGCTGAATATTTCATTGTTGGCGGTGAAAAGATGAAAGCACCTGGTATTGGTGGTTCTGCTGCCAATGTATGTAATTGCCGTTGTGCTTTGTTACAGAGGGCAAGATGGGCTTTAGATGATAAGGAACTTGACATCCTAAAGGAAAGGGCTGAATACTTTGGCTTGGATAAATCAAAGGATTTTGAGGAATATAAGGCTAAGTATTTGGGAATATCAGAAGAGAATGTTGATTCAAGGCATTTCAAAGAATTAACAGTGGAAGAATTCAAAAAAATGAAGCATAGCATAAGCAAAGAAGAAAGAAGCATTGTTTATGGAAGAAGTCATTTAAGTGGATATATTAATTCAAGTAATGCAAGAAAAATGAATGCAATGTTAAGAAATGGTGAGATACTTCCTGATAATTATCAAGAAATTGCGGATACTTTGCAAGGAATAATTAATACACATACCTTAAATGATGATATAATGGTGACGAGATTTGTTAAAGATGATGCACTTGAAGCAATTACAGGTGTTAAAGTTCCTTCATGTGGTTTAAAGATGGATAAGGAACAATATTGGAATTCAATTGCTGATATACCAAACAATATAAAAGATGGGCACATGTATATTGAAAAAGGGTTTTTAAGTACAAGCGGTGTTGTAACTGAAAACGTAATGCAGGAAAAAGGTATAAGGTTAGATATTAAAGTACCTAAAGGAACAAATTGTTATGTAACTACAAATAATAAAGAGAGTGAAATTATTTTTGGTAGAAATACAAAGTTAAAAATAGTTGGTTCAAAAATTGAAAATAATAGAACATCAAATAGAAAAATTATTCTTGAATGTATTATTGAAGAGTAGGAGGTATTATGGATAAAGAACGAAAAAAGAAAATAGATGATTTATGGATGAATACCGATTATGGGAAATATGTTTTATTAGCTTCATCAGAGAAATATGATGAAGCTAATAAGATATTAGAAAAAATAACGAATGAGTGGCCATTTTCTTATGATGAAGTCGAAAAGGAAATATCAAGGAAGATAGCAGATGAGTTAAAAAATGAAGCGGAATTTGATGATTATATGCGTTTGTTGGATGATGAAAACTATGATTTGGTTGAATTTATGATATCACATGATACATTGGGATATGTATATGATTTTTTAAAAGGCAAATAATGAGTATTCGCATCAATGTGCTTTTTAGTGCAATTAAATATTAGAGTATTAAGACCATGTTTTTATCATGGTCTTTTTTAATGCTAAGAAAGAAGGTGTGTTCAAATGAAAGAAAAAGAAATAATCTTGAAGCAGATTGAGATATTGCAGACAAGACAGGAGACAGAAGGATTGAATGTTGATGAATTAATCAGATTATCAGCACAAATTACAACCTTATTAAGTTTACTTGATAAGTACAATATAGCTGTTGATAAAACGGAAACAGATGCTAATGAGAATTAATATAAAAATATTAAAGATAGGTGGTGAAACAAATGGAATGGTCAGGTGATTATGGTACAAGCAATCAGTATATTGCATATCAGATTGGAATAGAGGAAACAGACTATAGTGTTTCTGATAATACATCTACATTTAGAACTCAGATATTCATTTATAGAATCAATACAGGTTACACCACTTACGGCTCAGGAACTGTCTATTACAGATTAAAAACATCCATAGGAGATGTTAGTGAATGGTATACCTATAATTTAACATCAGACGATAAAATCACAAATGATGGAATATATGTTGCAGAAGATACATGGGGACCAAGAATACATAATTCAGAAGGAGATTTGGATGTAACACTTGAATGCTATATTGAACATGATACTTTTAGTTCAGATTCAAATGAATTCACAATATCAACAACACATATTCCAAGAGCTTCCCAGCCATCATTGGATACATCAAATGTTGATTTTGGAGATGATATCACAATATACACAAATAGAGCGTCAGATAACTTTACACATCATTTGTATTATTCGTTTAATGGTGGAGATGAGGTTGGAATAACAGAGGGATTTGCTGATAGTTATACATGGACTGTACCAACTGATTTAATGAATAAGATTCCAAACAACACAAGTGCAAGCATTACATTTTATTTGTATACATTTGGTGACAGCCTTATTGGTTGCAAAACAATAACATTTACTGCCACAGTTTCGTCAAGTGTTGCACCAGAGATATCTGCTATAGAATGCAGAGACCCATATGAATATGAAACTGCATATGGTGCTTATGTACAGAATAAATCTAAGGTTAAAGTTACAGTTACAGCGGCAGGTTGTTATTCCAGTACAATAAAAAGTTATAAGATAACTGCCAATGGTGAGAATTATGCTTTTAATGGGGCAACCACAGATGTTCTTACTAAAGCAGGCACAAATACAATTAATGTAACTGTTACTGACAGCAGAGGCAGGACGATAACAAAGACGGTAAATATCAATGTTATTGCCTATTCAACACCCGTTATTGAGGTACTAACAGCTTATAGGTGTACATCCAATGGCACAGCCAATGAAGAAGGGGCATATATAAAGGTTATATTCAATGCTTTAATAACAGCCTTGAACAATAAGAATAGCAAGACATTCACCTTACAATACAAAATACAGAATGCAGCAGGTTATACCACACATACAACCTATACGAGGACCTATACATGGAATTCTAATGTGATTATAGCTGCTGATGTTGATAATGCATATGATATTCAGCTTGTAGCCGTTGATGATTTTGGTACAACCACCAAAGTTATTCAGGTATCAACTGCATTTACACTGATAGATTTTAGAGACACGGGAAGGGGAGTTGCTTTCGGAAAGGTATCAGAAAAGGATGAATTTGAATGTGTTTTACCTGCTGAATTTAAAAAAATCAGAACATTTGATGGTGTTGATTTAGATAAGGACAAAGCCAGCAAGACAATAATTCCCACAAAAATCTATTCTTTTGATAAAACATCTTCTGCGTCAACAAGAACTATATTTGATAAAACTATAAATGTCAAAGGTATAGGGTTCATCATTCTAAATGCGGTGATTAGATGTGATAGTACTAATGATTATGGCTCAACAGAATTAAATTGCTTGCTTGATAATGAAATGTATTCATCATCATATATGAGAAGGACTGAACCAGACAATATAGAAGATTCTGTTAATGTTACATTTGCATATTACTTTGATACAGAAATGAGCCAATCAATAAGATTTTATGGTGGGTCAACTAAAAATGGAAGTAAAACCTTCAAAATACATGGGATTTATTCAGATAGCTTATCCCTAAGTTAAAAATAAGAGAGGAATAAAATATGACAACAATAAGTGCAATTACGCAAGACCAGAAGTTAATACCAACAGATACACCAACAGTTGCAGCAGGCGACAAGAAAACAGTTCAACTAAGTGTCGATTTTGATTCGGCATGGAATGGACTTACAAAGAGTGCGGTATTCTTTACTTCTACAAATAATAAAACCTATGAAGTTATTATGTTAGGTAATACATGTATTGTACCAATGGAAGTATTGGTTGATAAGTGCCATTTATTCATGGGGGTTAGAGGTATTGACAATTCAGGGGCTGTTAAAACTTCAACACTGATAAAATACAAGATTGAGAGTGGTACACCTGTTGGAAATGCTTCACCTGTTGAACCAACACCTGATGTGTACCAACAGATATTATCTGCATATGGCATTATGCAGACTAAATCAGATACACTTGAAAATTCAGTGAAAAATATAGCTTTTTCTACTTTAGTAAAAAAAGCAAAAGACTTGCAGCCTAAGTCAGACCTTAATAATATAACTGCTTCAGGAATATATTATTTGGATAGTACTCCAGAATGGTTGAATGCTCCAACTTCAAATGCAACCAATTGTTATCTTATTGTATTTGCTCTGAATGCAAAAAGATGTACACAGATAATATTACCTGGAAATGCTGACTATATATATTATCGTTCTACCTTTACAGATAAGGAATCGTGGAAAAAATGGAAATCTAATAATACAGATATAGAAATAAAAAACTGTTTCTGCAAAAATATTGCAAGTATAAATGGTACTCTTGAAGGTTATGGCTATAATTATTGTTATTATAATAATTCTACTAAAATAGGAATATTACACTTTGCGTCTCGAATTGAAACACCAGATTCTACATTAAATAATTTTTCTGGATATTATGATGTCGAATCAGTTTTAGAAAAAATGGGCATTGATTTTAATACAATACTAGAAAGTAATTATATTCCATATGATTCCGCAGGTGTAGTTCGACAAAAGTTGGTTGGCTATGGAACGACATTATTATATAGTTCCGCAAACAAACATTATGCTTTTGCAAGATACTACACAAAAGATGGGAAGAAAGGAGCGTGGGCAACTACTGAATTTAAGAAAGACGATTATATTACAGGTTCGCTGATGTTTAACTAAAAATTAAATATAAAGATTAATTAAGCACTTTTTATGATGTGCTACAAAGGTTAGATAAAGTAAATTTGCCTTTTGTGGTTGATACATTATAGGGTGCTTTTTTATATGCCCAAAAAGCGTTAAGGCGTAAAAACTGTTCGCAAATATTCCCTTGCTATGGAATATAAACTAGCATACTGCTTCACATAGGTAGAGGCAGGAATGAAAGGAACTATATGACATTAGAAAAGCTGTTAGGAGCAGAACTGTACTCACAGGTTCAGGCGAAAATTGAAGAGGTCAATAGTAAAGAATCAGACAAATTGAAACATGTAAGATATGCAGATTTGTCTGAAGGCAACTATGTTGGAAAAGGCAAGTATGACTCTGATATTGAGAAACTTAATGCTCTTATAAGCAACAAAGATTCAGAGATTGCAAATGCAAATAAGCTTATTGATGATTTAAAGAAAGCATCTAAAGGTAACGAGGATATGCAGGATAAGTTTACACAGTATGAGCAGAAAAACGCACAGCTTCAGGCAGAATTACAGGAGACTAAGATTAAGTCGGCAATCAAGGTTGCACTGTTGTCTGAAAAGGCTGTAGATGTTGACTATCTTACATATAAGCTGAATGAAAAGGTGAAGGAGAAAGGTGAATCATTAGAGCTTGATGAAAACGACAATATCAAGGGATGGAGTGATAAGCTTTCTGGCTTAAAGACACAGTTCCCTACAATGTTTGAGTCTGTTTCTGATAACAATGACGGATATCAGGTATTAAATCCTAATAAGCTTCCGAATGGTGAAACTACAGGAACACTCACGAAGGAAGAATTACTAAAGAAGCCATATGCTGAGAGGGCGAGAATTGCACAGGAAAATCCTGAAGTGTATGCAGCAGCAATGAATTCTTAAAAAGAAAGGTTAAAAAGGTGATTATTATGGCAACAACAAAGTTAAATGATGTTATTAATCCACAGGTCATGGGAGACATGATTGAAGCCAAGATTATAGCACAGGCAAAGATTACACCATATGCAAAGGTTGATGATACCCTTGAAGGTGTACCAGGTGATACAGTAACAGTTCCTTCTTGGGATTATATTGGAGATGCAGACGATTTTGACGTTGAAGCGGCGGCTGATACTGACAAAGAAATTCCAACAACTAATCTTACTGCATCAAGCACAACATTTACTATTAAGTGTGCTGCAAAGGCTGTGTCGGTTCTTCAGACAGCTATTAATTCAGGTAAAGGAAATCCTATCGGACAGGCTGAAACTCAGCTTGCAAAGGCAATTGTAGCCAAAGTTGATAATGATGTAATTGCAGCAGCATATACATCAAAGAAGACATCAGGTGATGGTACTGCACAGATTTCATATGCAGGAATCGTTGATGCTAACACATCATTCCTTGATGAAGAAGATGGCATTGAGAAGGTAATGTTTATTAATCCTGTACAGGAAGCAACACTTCTTAAAGATCCTAATTTCTTATCAGCTGATAAGTTTACAGCAGGTGTTGCCGTAAACGGTGCTATTGGTAAGATTGCCGGAGCTTGGATTAAGAAATCTAAGAAAGTTAGACTTGTTACAGCAGCGGTTGATGCATCATCAGGAACAGCAGTAACAGCTGATAATATAGCTGAACTTCAGGCTAAGGTAGACCCTACTGTTAAATTAGAGATTGGAAACAAGGTGAAGGACATTGCAGCAGCTAATCAGTATTATGTATGCCCTGTCCTTAAGATGGAGCCTGATTCATCAGAAACAGAGTACACAGAAGATGAGCTGGCAGCAATTACAATCTTTTTAAAGAAGAATACACAGGTTGATCATGAGTGGTTTCCTAAGAAGCAGAAGCATGATATTACAGCTACTAAGTATTATGGTGTTGCGCTTACTAATACAGCTAAAGTTGTTCTTGCTAAGTTTAAGAAATAAGGGGGTGTTCCCTTATGTTAATGACTATTGAAGAACTAAGGCAGTTTATTACAACAGATAAGACAGATTTGGTGCTTGATGCGCAGCTTCAGGCACTGGAACTGTTGATTAGAAAATATACCAATAATAACTTCCAGGATAGAAACAGACGATTCAGGTGTAATGTATCATCCACAAGCGGTTTACAGTATGCATCAACCTTATTCAAGGTTGGTGACACTGTACAGATTTCAGAATCTGCCTTTAATGGTGGCTTATATACAATTACAGGCATTGATTTAGAAAACGGCTGTATGGGTCTAAACGGAGCTTTAACGGATGAATCCCATGTGCTTGTTACTAAGATATTCTATCCAAAGGATGTTAAGATGGGTGCTGTGGATATTATCAGATGGAAGCTTAAGAATGAGGATATAAACAGCGGCGACACATCAAAAATGAATATACAATCAGAAACATTAAGCAGACATTCTGTCACATATGCGCAGGATACTTCGGAAACTGATATTGATGGTTCATTTGGTGTTCCGAAGAAGTATGTTTCATTCTTAAATGCTTACAAGAGAGCAAGATTCTAAGGGGGTGCTTGTATGAATAGGATAGGCGGCAATACAACAGCTATAATTCAGATTAATACAGGCACAACCAAAGATGCCACAGGTTCACGAGTTAAGAATTGGGAGACAGTTGACACTCTTACAGGATTCATTGACCTTCAGACAGGTGATTCACGATATACAAGCTATAATGCTAAGATTCAGGAATCAACGCACATCTTTGTAGCAGATTATAAGGAGCTTGACAGCAGAATAAAGGCTGAAAACAGCAGGATTCTTATAGATGGCGCTACATATGATGTAAAGGTTATTGACGACCCTATGAATTTACATAAGCAGCTTGAAATATATCTTGTTTACACAGGAGGACAGTGATATGGCAGATGTTGAATTCATTGATAATACAATGAAGGTAAATAGAGCAATTGAAGATGCGGTTGGTGCTTTTTTACTTGAAGCATCAGGTGAAATTGCATCAGAAGCAGCTAGAAATACATCTGTTGATACAGGACAGCTAAAGGGTTCATGGAAAGCCAATGTAGATGAATCTAAAGGTGAAGCAACAATTGGAAGTGGTCTTGAAAATGCCATATGGAATGAACTTGGAACTGGTGAATGGGCGGCTAATAAGGATGGAAGAAAGAATCCTTGGTATATTCCAGTAGACGGCTACAATGGGAAAAAGAAGCCTACATTTAACGGTAAGGTTGTTATTGTATATGGAAAACATGGAAAGGTTTTCTATAAGACTAATGGTAAAAGACCACAGCACACATTACAGAAAGCTTTCAGTGACAGAAAAACTGCTATTATAAAAAGAGCAGAACAGATATTTAAAGCCAAGATTGGTGAATGAGGTATGATATGACAATTAAAGCATTAGGCATAATTGATAGGCTGCTTACGGATGCAGGTATTAATTATGAGTATTATGAATGGACTTCTGACCTTGCTTATCCTTATTGGGTTGGTGAGTATCAGGAGGTAGAGCCGCTTAATGAAGATGGCATGTCTGAAAGCGCGTTCATTATGTCAGGCTTTACAAGGGGTACTGCTTTGGAATTAGAGCAGGACAAAGAAAAAATAAAAAAATTGTTTGATGAGACATCAGGAAAATTGGTCACTACTGACAGCGGTTCAGTGGTGGCTATTTTTTATACAAATGCTCTTCCTGTTAGGAATGAGAATATGGATCTTAAAAGCATGACAGTTAATTTAAAAGTTAAAGAATGGAAGGGAGCAAAACTATGAGAAAATCAGGTATTAACAGCAACACACCTAATGATTTCTTACTTGGAGCAGGTGTTGTATTTAAGAATTTTAAGTATGTGTATTCAAAGGTTGAAGTAACAGGCGGTTCATCAACACAGCCTGAAGGAGTACTTAAGGTTGTTGCAGACGGAACACAGGAATCAGATACAACAATTCAGATCAGTAAGCTAACACCAGGGGTATCGTTTATTGGCATTGATAATAACTATACAAAGCCTGCTGTTGGAGATTATGTAACGGGAGCATGGACAGATGATGAAGCTCATGTTCTAGGGGCTACAAATGGCGGTAATAAGCTTTCAATTGTTCCTGAAATCACACCAATTGAGGTTGATGGTGCAACTGTTGAGATTAAGGGCCTTAATCAGAAGACTGGCGAAACTGGAACGCTTGAAGTTAATCTTGCACAGCATACAGTTGAGTCTATCAAGCGCGCAATTGTTGGAAAGGAAGCAGACAGCTTAATCAAAGGATATACACAGATTGAAACTAAGTCATTGATTGAGTTATCAGATTACCTTGATAACATTGCGTTTGTCGGTACAATGACAGATGGTACAGAAATTATTGCAATCTTAGAAAATGCAATCTGTTCTTCAGGCCTTGAACTTGATAACAAGAATAAGGAAACATCCGTATGCGCTACAATATTCAAGTCTACAGCAGATTTTAAGGGTGGCGTATTTGATAAGTTGCCTATTTACATTTTCTATCCTAATAAAGCAGCTGTTTAAGAGAGGAGATAAAACATGAGTGAAGTAACAACAACAGAAACAGTGAAAACCGAAACAGAGGTTATTGTAGAAAAGCCATATACATTGAGACCTATTGAAGCAGATGATCTTGATTATCTTGCAGGTATTATTGATAAGATTGGTATTGACAAGATTGCAGATTGCTTTGGTAAGAAAGAGATTAACAGGCTTGTTGAAGGAAAAGAGGTCAATAACGATTTAATCAAAGATGTTGGCATAGATGTTATGGTAAAGATTGCTGCAATTGTCGTAAAGAATTACAGGGTTGCTAAGAAGGATATCTATTCGCTTTTAGCATCTGTATCGGGTATGACAGTTGAGGAAGTTGCACATCTTAAGCTGCCTGTGTATGTACAGATGATTATTGACGTATTTAAGCAGGATGGATTCATTGATTCTTTCAGGGTTGCTTCTTCATTACTCGGATAGGCTATGTTGAGTTTATGGGTTTGCTGTACGAAAGGTATGCAAACCCTAATGAGCTTATTAACCGCATGCTTAAGACAGGCAGATTATGTGATTTTGTAAAGCATGTTGTTAAACGGAAAAATGAAGAAGCTGAAAAGGAAGAAGATAATAAATTATGGTTAGCTTATCTTTCCAGCAATTCAAGTTTAACCTTTGCAGCATGGAAAAATGAGCTTGTCAATGGCTCACAGGTGGAGCAAAGACCACAGCAATATAATGGCATAAGTAATCTGTCTATGTCAGATGCAGAAGTTAAAACAGCTTATAACAATGCGAAAAGCATACTGAAAAATTTTAAACTCTAACTAATGTAAAGGCACCTATGAAGGTGCTTTTTTTATGCAAAAAAGAGAGGAGGTTTTACATTTGGAAGTATTTAAGCTGCTTGGAACTATAGCATTAACAGGTGTTGAAGAGACAAATAAAGATATAGATAAAACGAAGCAGAACGGCGAGAAGCTTGCTACTCAATTTAATAAGGCGGCAGATGAAGTTGCACAGTTTGGAATCAAGCTTGCTACAACAGTTGCTTCTGCAGCTACAGCAATTGGAACACTTGCTATTAAGTCGGCAGCAGATTTTGAGACAAGCTTTGCAAAGGTTAGCACACTTCTTGATACTAATGCACTTGATGTTGAAGCATACAAAAAGAAGATAATGCAGGTTTCATCTGACATGAATGTTTCTACAGATGAATTATGTGAATCTATTTATCAGGCTATATCTGCAAGTGTAGATCAGGCAGATGCAATTGATTTTGCAACAAAAGCCATGAAGCTTGCTAAGGGTGGTTTCACAGATACAGCAACAGCAGTTGATATCATGACAACAGCAATTAATGCTTACGGAATGAGTGCTGCAGATGCAGAGAGTATATCTGATAAGTTGATAATGACACAGAATAAAGGTAAGACCACTGTTGGAGATTTGGCGGCTGCTATGGGTAGAGTTATTCCTGCCGCTAATACATTTGGTGTATCTTTAGATGAATTGTGCGGATACTATGCGACAATGACAGCCAATGGTATTGCTACAGCAGAAACAACAACGTACCTTAACAGCATGATTAAGGAGTTGGGAACTGGAAGTGATACATTATATACACAGCTTGAAAATGCAACTGAAAGTGTATTAGGCGAGAAAAAGAGCTTTCAGGAGCTTAGGGCAGAAGGCTATACCGTTCTTGATGTTATTGGCATTTTAGGACAATACAGCGAGCAGACAGGCGATAGTATTATTGGTATGTTTAGTTCTTCTGAAGGTGGTATGGCTGCACAGGTACTTGCTAATAACATTGAAGGTGTTACAAGAAACATAGATGCAATGAAGAACAGCGCAGGCGCTACAGAAGAAGCTTATAAGAAAATGGCTTCTACATCTGCTGCGTCATTTAAGAAGATAAAAAATCAGATTGCTAATATGTTTACAGTACTCGGACAGAAGTTAATGCCTACCGTAGATAAGTTACTTAGTAAAGCAGAAAAAAACCTACCCAAGATACAGAAACAGGTAGATAAGCTACAGCCAACGATAGAGAAGGGTTTGACTAAGATTGAGCCTATTCTTGACTGGCTGATAGATACAGCACTTCCAGGAGCTGTTAAAATACTGGGATTCTGTATTGATAAATTTGAAGGTCTTACAATCGCAGTTGGATTTACAGTTGCTGCTTTAAAGGGAATGTCTGTTGTTACAACTGTGTCAACAGCACTTAAGACATCTACGACAGCAATGGGAGCTTTTAATGCTGTTATGGCTGCTAATCCTATCGGTTTAGTTGTTACTGCGCTTGGAGCATTAGCAATTGCAATTGGTGCTGCTGCTGTTGCATCAAAAACAGCTACAGATACAACAGCTGAAAGTGTAAAGAAAACACATGAAGAAACAGAGGCTATTCTTGAAAATAATAAGGCTTTAAGAGATCAGCAAAAAGCTATTGATGAAAAAGCGGAAGCCAGTTTGGTGGAAGTCGCTAACACTGAAAGATTATGGAAAGAATTACAGACTTTGTGTGATGAAGAAGGTAATGTCACGGATGCTAATAAGGCGCGGGCAGAATTTATTCTGAATGAGTTAAATGAAGCTTTAGGTACTGAATATACCATGACAGGCAACCAGATTGATAATTACAATGAGTTAACGGAATCTGTTTATAACACTATTGAATCTAAGAAAGCGGAAATTCTTTTGTCTGCAAAAGAAGAAAAGTATAAAAATGCATTGCTGAATCTGACAGAGCAAGAGGAGACTGCTTATAAGAAGAAAAGAGAACTTATTGAGCAGCAGAATGCTGTAAGTGAAAAAGAACTTGAATATGAGGAAGCAAAGAAGGCTGCTTCAGAAGTCAGTATTGATGCTACATATGCTGAAATGCAGGCAATAGATCAGAAGGTGGAAACGGCAAAAGCTGCATATGATGCAGAAGTTGAAAGATTACAAGATAAGCAGAAAGCATATGACGATACAAAAGATAAGATATTTGAATACTATGACGATATAAGCGCATATGAAAATGCTTCTACTTTGATTTTGCAGGGCAATGTAACAGAAGCCATTGATTATATGGATAAGTTAGGAAGGTCATATAAGTCGGCAGCAGATGTTGCAGGAGAGAGTGCAGAGAAGCAGAAAGAGACTCTTGAACAGCAGAAGAATGACGCACAGGATTATTATGTACTTCTTAGAAGTTATTATAATTCTGCAACGGAAGAGCAGAAGAAGTCCATTGAAACAAGACTGAATGATGCCAAGGAATATGCTAAAAAAGCAGCGGAAGAATATGCAAAAGCAGGTTCAAGTGCTGTATTAAGCTATGAAGATGGTGTTGAAAGCAAGCAAAATTCACTGATGGAAAAAATGTCTGATTTATCAAAGCTTGCAGTCAAATCTGCAAAGGATGAATCGGATACATCGTCTGTTGGTGAAAATATGGTTGATGGTATTAGCTCAGGTGTTGATAAAAAGTCAGGTTCGTTGTTTACAAAGATACGTTCACTTATAAAGAAGAGTATATTTGCAGCAAAGGATGAAGCAGATATACATTCACCATCAAAGGCCTTTGCTAAAGAAGTTGGTGCATTTATTCCTCCAGGTATCGGAAACGGTGTTGAAGAAAATGAAGAGGATGCAATAGAACCTATTGAAAACCTGATTGATAAAATGGTGGTATCAGGAAGCAACTCTGTTAATACAAATAATTACAGACACAATCCTGCACCGACAATCAATGCTTCTTTCAGTACTGCAGCCATTATAGACAAGCTTAATCAGCTTATGGATATGATTGCAAGCAGGGAAAATGACAAAATCTATTTGAATGGAGATGTTCTTGTTGGTGAATTAGCACCTGCAATGGATTCGGCACTTGGAGATATAAGCGCAGCAAGCAGGAGAGGACAATAATATGATTGGTGTAACATTTGGTGGTTATCATTCTTATGATGATTTTAATTTAATATTAACAGAAAAAGAGATTGGAAGTGCTACGGTTAAGACCAATTATGTTGATGTTGATGGCGCACATGGAATGATTGATTATACAGAGTATTTTGGTGAACCTAAATACAAAAGCAGGACTTTGTCATTCAGCTTCAATACAATAGTGAATCAATCTGATTTTTTGGAACTGTATTCAAGCATATTGAATACTCTTCATGGAAAAAGAATGAAGATTGTGCTTGATGATGATCCAGAATATTATTATGTAGGAAGGCTGGATGTATCAGCTTTATCTAAAAATAAAAACATTGGTCAGATAAGTATTGAATGTACATGTGAACCGTGGAAGTACAAGGAGCTGCCGACAGTTGTAACACAGGCGGTTAATGGTTCAGTATCTATTACTCTTGTTAATTCAAGGAAAAGGGTAGTTCCTTCCATTACAACAACAGATTCAATGACAATAACATTTGGCGGTACATCAACAATTGTTAACGCAGGAACTTTTACAATCCCTACATTAGAGCTTGTAGAAGGCAATAATACTGTAACGGTAACAGGAACAGGCAATATCACCTTCACATATCAGGAAGGGGGCTTGTGATGAGAATAACCGCATTTAGTGATGATAAGCGGATATTAGATACATCATTGGAACAGCTTAAGCTTATCAATCCAAAGGTTAGTCAGGAGGATAACAAGGTGGGTTCCTTCACATTTACCATCTATCCTGACCATCCGTATTACAATTTCATAGAAAAAATGAAATCTATCATAACTGTGTATGAAGATGGAATAAAAGAGCCATTGTTCAGGGGCAGGGTTTATGATGAAAAAACAGGTTTCTATAATGAAAAGCAGGTTTCTTGTGAAGGGGAACTTGCTTTTTTATTGGATTCTATTCAAAGACCGTATTCCTTTCCTGCTGAAGGGCAAAGTGGAACACCTGCAGAGCTGTTTACACAGTATATTAATAACCATAATGCACAGGTAGATGAAGCAAGGCAGTTTAAGGTCGGCAATATAACCGTAACAGATCCGAATGATTACATAGTAAGGTCTAATAGCGACTATGTAAGTACATGGGATGAGTTAAATGCAAAGCTTATTGACCATCTTGGCGGTCATTTGTGGGTGCGCCATGAAGCAGATGGCAATTACATTGATTACCTTGCGGATTTTGAAGTGTTGAGTAATCAGGTGATAGAGTTTGGAAAGAATCTGCTTGATTTAGAAAAGAACATTAAGGCAGAAAACTTTGCAACAGCTCTTATTCCTCTTGGATATAAGCTTAAAGATGAGCAGGGCAATGAGACTGGTGAGAGATTAACAATCAAGGATGTTAATAACAATGTTGATTTTGTGTATAACGCAGAAGCCGTGGATAAGTATGGTTATATTTTTACAACCAACACTTGGGATGATGTAACACTTCCATCTAATCTTAAGACCAAAGGACAGGCATACATTGACAATATGGCACAGTTTACAGCTTCTATTTCGGTAAATGCTGCCGACTTGAATGGTGCAACCATAGATGGAGAGGTGGCAAATGTAAACAGTTTCAGGATTGGCAGATATGTCAAGGTAAACACAAAGCCACATTCTATTCAGAATCAGAATTTTATTGTAAAGCAGCTCACACGGGAATTGCTTAAACCTGAAAACACTAAGCTTACACTAGGAACAACATATAAGACATTAACGGATAAGCAGTTATCACAGATGGAGCAGCTTAATCAGTATGTTAAAACAGTCAGAAATGAAGTTACGAATATTAAGCTGAATAGTAAAAGCATTGATACAACAGATATAACGTATCAGGCAAGTACGTCTGGTGTAGATGTGCCGACAGGTGAATGGTCCGCGGATATTCCACAAACATTACCAGGGCAGTATTTATGGACCCGAACAATTATAACATACACAGATAAAACGACATCTACCAGTTATTCTATAAGCAGAATAGGGGAAGATGGACTGGCAGGACAACCAGGACAGCCAGGTAAAGACGGAAAAGGTATCAGCTCAACAACGGTTACATATCAGGCATCTTCAAGCGGAACTGTTATTCCCTCAGGAACATGGCTAACAACAATACCCGTTGTAAGTGCTGGGCAATATCTGTGGACGAGAACAGAAACAATCTATACAGATAATACTTCAAGTGTTGCTTATTGTGTCGGTATGATAGGAGAGCGTGGAAAGGACGCAGCAATCCAAAGCGACACTGAGCCAGGGGATAAAACCTATATGTGGTTAGATACATCTGTAAATCCACCAACTTTAAAGCGGTGGAATGGTTCAGCATGGGTTGTAGTTAATGATATGTCGAGTACAATCACACAGCTTGAACAGCGTTTTACAGCAGATATAAGTACATCTGAAAAAAGCTTAAAGCAGACAATGTCAGAAAACTATTACGCTAAAGATGCAACAGATAATCTTGTGGGTGCTATAAGTTCCTCTCTGGAACATACAGCAAAAGGATTTGAGATGCAATTTAATAATCTTACTAAGAATATTGATGATGTATCTAACAATGCTGATACAAGATTTCGTGAGATTAGCAAGTACATAAGGTTTGTTGATGGCAATATTGTATTGGGAGAAGCAGGCAGTGAACTTACACTGAAAATTGCAAATGACAGAATATCATTTTTTCAGAACAATACAGAAGTTGCATATTTTAGCAATAGAAAGCTGTACATAACAGATGGCGAATATACAAACAGCTTGCAGCTTGGCAAATTTGCTTTTATGCCTAGAACCAATGGCAATCTAACATTCAAAAAAATAATTGATTAAAGCACTTCATAGCTTTGAGGTGCTTTTTTAATATCAAAATTTAAAGAAAGGGAAGGGCATGAATGAAGCTATTATAACAGCACTTGTTACATTAGTTGTTTGCTTGGTGAATAACTATGTAATGCACAACAAAACAATAGCATTGATTGATTATAAGCTGTCTGAATTAACAAAACGGGTTGATAAGCATAACAATGTTATTGAAAGAACATTTAAGCTTGAAGAATTGACCGCGCTTCAGGAGGAAAAGATTAAGGTCGCCAATCACAGAATAGAAGATTTAGAGAAGAAAGGGTAAGAGTGATTAAAATGGATATTACACAGATGGGAACCGTCCTTGCAATTGTGGTTATTACTTATTTGATTGGTACTGCAGCAAAGCAGGTTAAGCAGGTTAAAGATGAAGCCATTCCTGTCATTGTAGGTGTTTCAGGTGGCATTCTAGGAGCTGTAGGAATGTTTGTTATTCCTGATTTTCCTGCAAATGACATTATGAATGCAATTGCAGTTGGTATTGTGTCAGGACTTGCATCAACGGGTGTTAATCAGGCATATAAACAGATAAAAAAATGATACTTAGAGCAAGAATATTTATTATTTAAGGAAGGTGTAACAGCCTTCCTTTTTTGAATCTAAATATTATAAAGAAAGAAGGATTTAATTATGAGAAAAGGAATAGATATAAGTAGCCATCAGGGGGATATTAATTTTGACTATATTAAAACTAATTATGATTTTGTGATCATTCGTTGTGGATATGGTGATGATTTAAGTTCAGATGATAACGAGTGTAGCCAGTGTGACACAATGGCTCAGGCATATATAAATGAGTGCGAAGCTAGAAATATACCTTATGCACTGTATTTATACCAGTATGCAGCTGATAACGAGCAGTCGAGAAGTGAAGCAGCTCATGTCAGAGAGTGGTATAACAAGAGCAATCCTATAGGGGTATTTCTTGACATAGAGGATGCTGACGGATATAAGGAAAGACATGGCATCGATTATTATAGTACACAGGCTTTGGCTATTACTTGGCTTGATGAATTAGCAGATATTAAGGCTAAAGGAATCTATGCTAGTCATAGTTGGTTAAACACTTACATGAATGTAGATGAGCTTATTGAACATGGTGCGCTTATATGGGAAGCCCACTGGAATGATGATGGAGAAATTTGTGATGATAAATTCGCTATGTCACAGGAATCAAGCGACCATCATCTTGATGATGGTACAAGAGTCGATTACGACATAATGCGTGATGAAGTATATAATCAGCTTCTTGGTATTTCGGATATAAGTGATGAAGATGAATCAACAGAAATGGATGAACAGACAAGTCAGGAACTTGACGAAGCTGTAATCGATGCAATTTATCGCGGAGAGTATGGTAACGGTGATGAACGAAGACAGAAACTTGAAGCTGCAGGATACAATTATGCAGACTATCAGGCGGCCATGGAAGCTAAGTATTATCCTAAAGAGGATACACCAGTGGAAAGTGAGGAAGAGTCTGCAGAGGAAACATCGCAGGATGCAGAAGAAAGAGTGGCAGTTGTAGAACTAGGAGGAAGTTTCTGCCAGATTGCAAGAGATTACCTTGGAGATGAAGGCAGAGCAGCAGAACTTGCAGAGCATAATGGAATGACACTTGATGATATGCTTTATGCAGGCATGGAGTTAAGACTTCCCAACTAATTACTCACTTATACAACAGTGTATATCATACTGGATTGCACATATAACAGCATTGTGATAGCATACATATATAAATAGGTAGAAAAACTGTATATCTTATTGAAGTATGGTGGACCAGATGGTGAGCTTGGAGCATCAATGAGATACCTTTCACAGAGATATTCCATGCCATACAGGGAGGTTGCCGGATTGCTGACTGATATAGGCACGGAAGAACTTGGTCATCTTGAAATGGTCAGTACAATGGTTCATCAGCTTACAAGAAATCTTACAATGGAACAGATAAAAGGAACTCCGTTTGAGGCATATTATGTTGATCATACGGTTGGAGTATGGCCGCAGGCTGCAGGAGGTGTACCTTTCTGCGCAATTGAATTCCAGTCAAAGGGGGATGCAATAACTGATATTGCAGAGGATATGGCAGCCGAGCAGAAAGCAAGGAGTACTTATGATAATCTGTTAAGACTCTGCCGTGATGATCCGGATGTGTATGAACCGCTGAAGTTTTTAAGAGAAAGGGAAGTTGTGCATTTTCAGAGATTCGGAGAAGCTATGTCGATTATACAGAGCAAGCTGGATTCTAAGAACTTCTATGCATATAACCCGGAATTTAAAAAATAATAAATAGAATGATATTAATAAAATATTATGATAGAATACATTTATAAAAGACTGATTAAAGGAGTACTTATGAAAGAGAAGATATATACTATACCTGTTAATGATGCATTTTCATCAGACTGTGAATGTCCGATTTGTTCAATGTATAAGGCACTGGAGGATGATGCAGTAAGCTATACAATGGGACCTAGTTATATGGAAGATGATATAAGGGCTGTGACTGATAAAAAGGGTTTCTGTCAGAAACATTTAAAGAAAGTGTATGACTGTGAGAACAGACTTGGCTTTGCACTTGTCATGAAGACACATCTTGATAGGGTGATTAATGATATTGAAAGTCTGCAAGATGGAAAAGTGGCAGGAAAGTCTATGTTTAAGAAAGCAGATAAACCGGCTGTGACAACGTATACTGAACAGCTTGAAGGCACATGCTTTGTATGTGAAAGGATTGATAACACATTTAAGAGATATCTGGACACTATATTTCATATGTATAAGCATGATAGTGATTTCAGGGGAAAGTATAAAGCATGTAAGGGATTCTGTACGAAGCATTATGGCATATTGCTTGAGCAGGCAGCTAATTCTTTAAAGGGGGATATGTTAGATGAATTTATTAAGACAACTAACAGTCTCTATATTGAGAATATGAAGCGGGTAAGAGATGATGTTGAATGGTTTATTAATAAGTTTGACCATAAATATATTGATGAGCCATGGAAGAATGCGAAAGATTCACTGGTAAGAGCTATGATAAAGGATGGTTCTTATATAGCAGATGAACCAGGAAAAAGGAATAATACGAGATGATAAATAACAGCCCTGTGGTGTGAGATACCGCAGGGCTGTTTGCACATGTAATAATATCTGTTAATACGAAAATGTAACAGAATACATTGTATAATTGTTTCGTATGGTTGTTTTATATGAGTACGAAAGCTGTACACCGGCACTGGAAACAGCGGATTTAATATCAAGGTCGTTAGTTGTTGTGAATTCTATATGTTGGGAACGGCTTTTAATACACCTTAATATATAACGGTCAAGTTCATACTGTGTTCCAGCTGAATGAAGCTTAGCCTGAACAGGATATGTATATATATATCCATTAGCTGGATTAGTTTCGTTGAAATCAGATGTCCATGTATGATCAATTGCCATATCTGAATCAGATATATTGAAGTAACTGTGGTCAATATATTCCTGTGAGCTGCCTACCGGGTCATCCCATGTGACATCTACCTGATACCAGTCATTATCAAGCTTAACAACATTCCATATATGTTGTTCATTACCAGCCTTTCCGGATATTGTATAATTCTCGATTCCTAACATATCCATAAATGTTTTGAAACTTTCTGTATAACCGCTGCATACAGCCTCACCATTAATCATAGCGTCATAGGCATTAAAAGTTGAACCACCATTATCAATGTACGTTATATGTGATACAAGATAATCGTGGATTGCCAGTTCATTTTCATAATCGCTTCTTGCAGGTGAGGTTACTTCGGCAAGAACTTCTATGTATTTGTTATAGAGTTCAACCTGACGGCTGTTTAACTGGGAAGTGTTTCCTGAATTAAAAGCTTTTATAATTGCATAATTATCCCAGCATTCAAATGTTACAACAAGGTTATAACCATCTTTAATTCTACGATATTCACATTTTATCTGCTCAATTCCGCTTATTCTTGTCAGCCATTCATTGGCATCTATAAGGTCAGGGTCGGGAACAAATATGTTACATGAAGTCTGGTTATCCGACATTGCTTCTATGATGAAATTAATTATATCTTCTGTGTCAGTTGCTTTATTGTCAAATGCTGTATATGAAATCTCTGTAGAACTGTCAGAGCTGTTATCATTCGTAAACGGTAATGTGCATCCGCATAGGGATGCAAGAATTACGGCTCCGGTTAAAAGAGACGCCCAATATTTTATATGTTTCATGTGTGGTCTCCTGAAAATTCTGTTATAATCATATACGATTGTATAACGAGATAATTGCAAATGTAAAGCATATTTATGGAGGAATTTTATGTCAGATTATAAATTAAAAAATGTATGTGATTTCGACCTGGCACAGACATTGGAATGTGGTCAGTGTTTTCATTTTGTAAAGCTTGATGAAGAGGATTATGTATTGGCTGCAAAGGGGCATGTACTGCATGTGTCACAGGAGGACGATACCGTTACATTCTATGATACGGAAGAAGATGAATATGTAAATGTATGGAAAGATTATTTTGATATGGACAGGGATTATTCGGCAATTAAGAAAAAGCTGCTGGAAAAAGATGATAAGTTAAAAGATGCAATTGAAAGCATGTGGGGAGTGAGGATTCTTAATCAGGATTTTTTTGAAACTCTTATATCATTCATTATATCGCAGAATAAGCAGATACCACATATTAAGAAGATAGTATCTGATATATCTGCAAAGTTTGGTACATATAAGGGAACATATGGCGGAGTAGATATGTATACATTTCCATCACTTGATCAGCTTGCCAATGCAAGTGAAGAGGACTTTAAAGAGTTAAAGACAGGATTCCGTGCACCTTATATTATGGATGCAATAAGAAGGAATAGGGAAGGTCAGTTTGATAAAAATGAACTTAAGAGCATGGATTATGAATCGTGCATTAAAGAACTTATGACAATAAAAGGTGTTGGAGAGAAGGTTGCCAACTGCGTAAGCCTTTTCGGACTTGGAAAGAAAGAAGCATTTCCTGTTGATGTGTGGATTAAAAGAATTATGGAGACAATGTATTTTGGCGGTGTGGACACTCCAAAGGATAAGATTGCTGCTTTTGCAAAGGAACAGTTTGGGGAACTGGGGGGATTTGCACAGCAGTATCTGTTTTATTATGGGAAATCAATAAAAATGGGTGTTAAATAATAATTATTAATAAAATCTAAAAAATATAATATATTTGAATTAGCTGTTGACAAATAAAAGCGTGAAGTGTTACATTATGTGCAGTGGTTAGCACTCGAAAAGAATGAGTGCTAACAGGAAAATGAATGCTGCCATGAAGGGTTCACTCTCATGTGAAGACAGCGGAATGGAGGAATATATAATGAAATTAGTACCATTAGGAGACAGAGTTGTTATTAAAGCATTAGTTGCAGAGGAGACTACTAAATCAGGAATCGTCCTTCCTGGACAGGCTAAGGAGAAGCCACAGCAGGCAGAGGTTATTGCTGTAGGACCTGGCGGAGTTGTTGATGGTAAGGAAGTTGTTATGCAGGTTAAGCCTGGTGATAAGGTTATTTATTCTAAGTATTCTGGAACAGAGGTTAAACTTGATGAAGATGAGAATCTCATCATTGTAAAGCAGTCTGATATTCTTGCTATCATTGAATAATTGACAATGTCAGTTGCAGATGAGGGTAGTTTGAACATATAAGAAGTATATTTATTTAGGAGGCTATTATTATGGCAAAGGAAATCAAGTACGGAATTGAAGCTAGAAAGGCTTTAGAGGAAGGTGTTAATAAGTTAGCTAATACAGTAAGAGTAACAATCGGACCTAAGGGACGTAACGTTGTTCTTGATAAGTCATATGGTGCACCACTTATCACTAACGATGGTGTTACTATTGCTAAGGATATTGAACTTGAAGATGCATTCGAGAATATGGGTGCACAGCTTGTTAAGGAAGTAGCAGCTAAGACTAATGATGTTGCAGGTGATGGTACAACAACAGCTACTGTTCTTGCACAGGCTATGATTAATGAAGGCATGAAGAACCTTGCAGCAGGCGCTAACCCAATCGTATTAAGAAAGGGAATGAAGAAGGCTACTGATTGTGCTGTTGAAGCTATCGCACATATGAGCGAAAAGGTAACAGGCAAGGATCAGATTGCTAAGGTTGCAGCTATTTCAGCAGGTGATGAAGAAGTTGGACAGATGGTAGCTGATGCTATGGAGAAGGTTTCTAACGATGGTGTTATCACAATCGAGGAATCTAAGACAATGAAGACAGAACTTGATCTTGTAGAAGGTATGCAGTTCGACAGAGGATACATTTCAGCATATATGGCTACAGATATGGATAAGATGGAAGCAGTGCTTGATAACCCATATATCCTTATCACAGATAAGAAGATTTCTAACATTCAGGAAATCTTACCAGTTCTTGAGCAGATCGTTCAGAGCGGTTCTAAGCTCCTTATTATTGCAGAGGATGTTGAGGGTGAGGCTCTTACAACACTTATTGTTAATAAGTTAAGAGGAACATTCAATGTTGTTGCTGTTAAAGCTCCTGGATATGGTGACAGAAGAAAAGAGATGCTTAAGGATATCGCAATTCTTACAGGTGGTCAGGTTATTTCTGAGGAACTTGGACTTGAACTTAAGGATACAACAATGGATATGCTTGGTAGAGCTAAGTCTGTTAAGGTTCAGAAAGAAAATACAGTTATCGTTGATGGCGAAGGTGCTAAGGAAGATATTGATGCAAGAGTTGCACAGATTAAGGCACAGCTTGAGGAGACAACTTCTGAATTTGATAAAGAGAAGTTACAGGAAAGACTTGCTAAGCTTGCAGGTGGTGTAGCTGTTATCAGAGTTGGTGCTGCAACAGAGACAGAGATGAAGGAAGCTAAGCTTCGTATGGAAGATGCTCTTAATGCAACAAGAGCTGCTGTTGAAGAAGGTGTAGTATCAGGTGGTGGTTCTGCTTACATCCATGCTTCTAAGAAGGTTGCAGAGCTTGTTAAGACACTCAGTGGAGATGAGAAGATTGGTGCCCAGATTATCTTAAAGGCCCTTGAAGCTCCATTATTCCACATTGCATACAATGCAGGTCTTGAAGGTGCTGTTATCATCAATAAGGTAAGAGAGTCTGAAGTTGGTACAGGATTTGATGCATACAAGGAAGAGTATGTCAATATGATTGATGCTGGTATTCTTGATCCGGCTAAGGTTACAAGAAGTGCATTACAGAATGCTACAAGCGTTGCCTCAACACTTCTTACAACTGAATCAGTTGTTGCTAATATTAAGGAAGATGCTCCAGCTATGCCAGCAGGTGGTGCAGGCATGGGCGGAATGATGTAATTCCACAATATAATTAAAACTTACAGCCCGGTGGGTAATTTCCCGCCGGGCATATTGCTTTAAAGAAAGGTTATTGAATTATGATAGAAGGAACAGTAGAGCAGATTGTTAAAGTTACCGCTCCTAAGATTTCGATTTTTTACAGAATAATACTTGTAATTGCATGTCTGCTCGCAGCAACAACAATTGTGCAGACAGGCTGGTTAGGTGTAATAGTTCTTGTTATATTTATATTCTTTACAGTGTTTGTATTTGAATATTATAACGCTGAATATGAATATTCATATGTTAACGGAAGCCTCACTATAGATAAGATTATGGCTAAGTCTGTGAGAAAGAATGTGGGAAGCTTTGATCTTACAAGAGCAACTCTGGTTGCGAAAGTAAACAGTCAGGAAGCTTTGGGTAAGGCAAGACAGCAGTTAAGGACATACAATTGTTCATCAGGAGTTGATGACCCTGAAGATATTGTAATATACACATATGACAATGACAGCAATGAGATGATAAGACTGTTTATGCTTCCGGATGATTCAATGAAAGAAGCAATTATAAGTGCTGTTGGTAACGGAGTTGCACATTTATAAAAAATGTTTGACTTTTAGCGGCAGTTTTGTTATATTCTCTTGTAACATATTTATAAACTGACTAAGATGTCAGATACGCGTAGAAACATCCGGATTAATTTATTTATTCGGATTTTTTCTATATATTAAAACACAACAGAAAGCGAGGATTTTAGCAAAATGGGTAAAATTATTAGTGAAGGCATTACATTTGACGACGTACTTTTAGTTCCACAGTATTCAGAAGTAACACCTAATATGATTGACCTCTCAACACAGCTCACTAAGAATATTAAACTTAACATTCCTTTAATGAGTGCAGGTATGGACACAGTTACAGAACACAGAATGGCAATCGCAATGGCTAGACAGGGCGGTATTGGTATTATTCATAAGAATATGTCAGTAGAAGCTCAGGCAGAAGAAGTAGACAAGGTTAAGCGTTCAGAGAATGGTGTTATCACAGACCCATTTTTCTTACATCCAGATAATACATTACAGGAAGCTAATGACCTTATGGGCAAGTTCAGAATTTCCGGAGTACCTATCACAGATGATAATGGCAAGCTTGTTGGTATCATTACTAACAGAGATCTTAAGTTTGAGGAGCATTTTGAAAGACCAATCAAGGAGTGTATGACAAGCGAGAATCTTATCACTGCTCCAGTTGGAACTACTCTTGAAGAGGCTAAGAAGATATTAGGAAAGGCAAGAAAAGAGAAGCTTCCTATCGTTGATGATGATTATAAGTTAAGAGGACTTATTACAATTAAGGATATCGAGAAGAGCGTTAAGTATCCATCTTCAGCACATGATTCACAGGGAAGACTTTTAGCAGGCGCAGCTGTTGGTATCACAGCTAATGTCATGGACAGAGTTCAGGCACTTGTTAATTCAAGTGTTGACTGTATTGTAATTGATTCAGCTCATGGCCATTCTAAGAATATTATTACAACTCTTAAAGATATTAAGTCAGCATTCCCTGATCTTCAGGTTATTGCTGGTAATATTGCAACAGGTGCAGCTGCCAAGGCTCTCTGTGAAGCTGGTGTAGATGCAGTTAAGGTTGGTATCGGACCTGGTTCTATCTGTACAACAAGAGTTGTTGCAGGTATTGGTGTACCACAGGTTACAGCAGTTATGGATGCTTATGCAGAGGCTAAGAAGTATGGTGTTCCTGTAATTGCTGATGGTGGTATCAAGTATTCAGGAGATATCGTTAAGGCTATCGCAGCAGGTGGTAATGTCTGCATGTTAGGAAGCCTTCTTGCAGGTTGTGATGAGGCTCCTGGTACATTCGAGTTATTCCAGGGAAGAAAGTACAAGGTATACAGAGGAATGGGTTCTATCGCTGCCATGGAGAACGGAAGCAAGGACAGATATTTCCAGACTGGTGCCAAGAAGCTTGTTCCTGAGGGTGTTGAAGGACGTGTTGCTTATAAGGGTCTTGTTGAGGATACTATATTCCAGCTTATGGGCGGTTTACGTTCAGGTATGGGATATTGTGGAGCGCCTACAATCCCAGTACTTCAGGAAACAGCTCAGTTTATTAAGATGTCTTCAGCAGCTTTAAGAGAGAGTCATCCACATGATATTCATATCACAAAGGAAGCTCCTAACTATTCAGTGGAAGATAAGTAATTAATAATAGTATTCAACCCGGACAGATTGTGTTGTCCGGGTATTTTTTTTCATGATAAAATGTAATTTCTTCTGAAATTATTGCTATTGAACAATGGTATGATGTATAATGAACAGAGTATTTATATATTAATGTGAATGAACAGGGGATATTTTGGGACGCTAAATCAACGAGAAGGAGAAAACTATGAAGGACAGAATACTCGGCAGATATATTGCAAAGAATCACTCAGATAACGTGTTCACTGACAGAGAGTTACAAGTCATAAAGCAGGGAGATACGGATACACTTGTTGAAACATTTCTGCATATGGACAATGATTATTACAAGACGCAGATGCAGTGTACATTAAAAAGTCTTGGAATGTTCATGGATGGTAATATTGAACTGAACCAGATAGATTATGAAAGAGAATATAAGGGTCAGTTTATTGGCTGTCAGGTTATGGATGGGGATATTGATGTGTTTCTTGGCATAGCTGGTGATAACAGGGAACTTTTGAAAGTAGCATCTACATTTGCACAGGAAGATATAGAAGAATTTGATGAAGATGCTTATGATGCATTATGCGAATTTATTAATGTGATGAATGGGGCATATGCAACTAAACTTGGGGAAGCAGATATTGAAGTAACACTTCATCCGCCAGTGTTTTATAAAGATACAGAAGTTACGGCAGATACCGGTTTTTATGTTGTGACTTTCAATATTGAAGATAATGTATTTAAGATTTTAATGGCTGCTGATAATAAAATCCAGCTTTCAGCTTAATAAGGAGAATAGTTATGGCAAAAGTTTTGATAGTAGATGATTCTAAGACATCAAGAAAATTTTTAAGAAATATGCTTGAAGATGCAGGTCATGAGGTTGTATCAGAGGCAGTTAATGGGGTAGAAGGCGTAGAAAAATTCAGGTTGTATAAGCCTGATGTTGTTACAATGGATATTACAATGCCTGTTATGGATGGTATAGAAGCAGTAAGAGAGATTATTGAGATTGATCCAGGGGCAAAGGTTATTATGGTAACTGCCGCTGGTCAGAAGACTAATATGGTTGAGGCATTAAAGAGAGGTGCTGCTGATTTTATTCAGAAGCCATTTGATAGTGCTGTAATTATTAATACAATAGAAAAGGTTTTGGAAGACGAATAATGTATAATTACCGTATAGAGATAGAGTACGATGGTGGAAGATATGATGGTTGGCAAAGACTTGGTAAGGATGCCAGCACGAATACTATAGAGAGCAGACTGTGTGAGATAATGGCAAGAATGACTGGTGAGACAGTTGACATGTATGTTGGATCAAGAACAGAAAAGGGCGTGCATGCACTTTGCCAGACAGCGAATTTCAAGCTTGAGAAGGAAGTTAAGGCACTTGATATTAAGAATTATCTCAACAGATATCTGCCGAGAGATATTGCGGTTATGTCTGTTTCACAGGTTGATGAAAGATTTCACAGCCAGCTTAATGCAAAGTCCAAGATATATGAGTACAGACTGGATATAGGTAATGTAGCTAATGTGTTCAGAAGAAAATATGCGTATCATACATTCAGTATGCCGGATTTTGATGCCATGAGAAAGGCTGCCGGATATTTTGAAGGAAAACATGATTTTAAGGCATTTACAACAGCAAAGAAGAACAAAAGCACAGAGAGGACTATTAAGAGGATAAACATTCAGTATGAAGGAACAAGAGCTTACATAAGGATTGAAGCTGATGATTTCCTTCATAATATGGCAAGATTTATGATTGGGATGCTGCTTGATGTAGGCAATGGTATTAAGAAGCCGGAAGATGTGAAGAGATGTCTTGATGGGGAAAACGTACAGATGTCATTACCGGCAGAGAGTTATGGACTGTTTCTTGTAAAGGTGGTTTATTAGATATTGTAAAAGGTGGAGAATATGAAGACGATTATTGAACTTATTACTGATGAGATTAAAAATGTATTCACTGAATGTGGATATGATGAGGCATATGCGAAAGTTACAGTTTCTAACAGACCTGACTTGTGCGAGTTTCAGTGTAATGGTGCTATGGCAGCAGCCAAAGCATATAAGAAAGCACCATTTATGATCGCTGATGAGGTCGTTGCAAAGTTAACGGATAACAAGATGTTTTCTAAGATTGAGAGTGTTAAGCCTGGATTTATCAATATTAATATATGTGAGGATTATCTGGCTGGATATCTTAATGAGATGTCTGAAACAGAGAAGTTTGGATATTTTAATGCTGATAAGGAAAAGACTGTTATTGTAGATTATGGCGGAGCTAATGCTGCAAAGCCTCTTCATGTCGGACATTTACGTTCTGCAGTTATAGGAGAAAGTGTTAAGAGAATCAATACATTTGCTGGAAATAAAACTATAGGTGATGTCCATCTTGGAGACTGGGGTCTGCAGATGGGACTTATCATTGAAGAATTAAGAGATAGAAAACCAGAACTTCCGTATTTTGATGACAGTTTTACCGGTGAGTATCCAGAGAAAGCACCATTTACTATCTCAGAGCTTGAGGAGATTTATCCGGCAGCTTCTGCAAAGTCTAAGGAAGATGCTGCATTTGCAGAAAGAGCTCATGAAGCTACACTTAAGTTACAGAGCGGTGACAAGGCATGCCGTGCAATATGGCATCATATTATGAATGTTTCTAAGGCTGATCTTAAGAAGAATTATGATAATCTTAATGTACATTTTGATTTATGGAAAGGGGAATCAGATGCACAGCCATATATTGACGATATGGTTAATAAGATGATTGCAGACGGAATTGCTTATGAAAGCCAGGGCGCAACTGTTGTAGATATCCAGCAGGATGGTGATACTAAGGAGCTTCCACCATGCATCGTAAGAAAATCTGATGGTGCGGCACTTTATGCAACATCTGACCTTGCAACTATTGTTGAAAGAGAAAAGTTATATCATCCTGATACATATATTTATCTTGCTGATAAGAGGCAGGAACTTCATTTTACACAGGTATTCAGAACGGCTAAGAAGGCTGGGATTGTAGCGCCTGATGCAGATATGAGATTTGTGGGCTTTGGTACTATGAACGGTAAAGATGGTAAGCCATTCAAGACGCGTTCAGGTGGTGTTATGAGACTTGAGCATCTTATAGCTGATATTGATGAAGCTGTATATGAGAAAATTATGTCTAACAGAACTGTTGAAGAGACAGAAGCAAGAGATACAGCTAAGATAGTAGGACTTGCTGCATTAAAGTATGGAGATCTTTCTAATCAGGCATCAAAGGACTATGTGTTTGATATTGAGAGATTTTCATCATTTGAGGGTAATACAGGACCATATATTCTTTACACAATTGTAAGAATTAAGTCTATTCTTAACAAATATACAGAAAATGGTGGAAGCACAGATAACCTTAAGATTATGGCTGCTACAGAAGAAAGTGAGAAGAATCTTTCTTTATCACTTATTAAGTTTGCAGATATAATTGATGGGGCATATAAGGATAATGCACCACATAAGATATGTCAGTTTATATATGAGGTATCTAATGCATTTAATGGCTTTTATCATAACAATAAGATACTTTCAGAACCTGACGAGGCTAAGAAGGCAAGTTATATAGCACTTATAAGCCTTACGAAGAGTATTCTCGAGCAGTGTATTGATTTACTTGCGATTGAATGCCCTGACAGAATGTAAAGGAGAAATATGATGGGTAAATTATTATCATTTGCAATACCATGTTATAACTCCGCAGAGTATATGGAACATTGTATTAATACAGTGCTTGCCGGAGGGGATGAAGTTGAGGTTATTATAGTTGATGATGGTTCAACAAAGGATAATACATATGAAATAGCTAAAAGATATGAAAAGGAATATCCGGATATTGTCAAAGCTGTGCATCAGGAAAATGGTGGACATGGTGAGGCTGTAAATACAGGCCTTAAGCATGCAACAGGAAGGTTCTTTAAGGTTGTTGACAGTGATGACTGGGTGGATGGCAAAAGTTATAAAAGAATGCTTGCTACATTAAGAAGCTTTGAAGAGGGCAGTGAGCCGGATATGGTTATTGCAAACTATGTATATGAAAAGGTCGGAGCCAAGAGAAAGAAAGTTATCCACTACGAGAATGTATTTCCTGTAGAGCAGATGTTTACATGGGATAATATTAATATAGGCGATTTTAAGGTTGACCAGTATATTCTTATGCATACTGTTGTATATAGAACACAGCTTTTAAAGGATTGTGGATTAGAGCTTCCTAAGCATACATTTTATGTTGATAACATATTTGTGTTCGAGCCACTTCCGTATGTTAAGAACATGTATTACATAAATACTAATTTCTACAGATACTTTATTGGACGAGAAGATCAGTCTGTTAATGAGAGTGTTATGATTTCAAGAATTGACCAGCAGCTTTCTGTTAATAAGAGAATGATTGATTCGTTTCTTTCAGAAAATCCTCAGAATATTAACTGTAGAAAATATATGATTAACTATTTAAGAATTATGATGGAAGTATCGTCTATATTCTTAATTGTATCTGGAACAAAGGAACATCTTGCGAAGAAGAAGGCACTCTGGCAGTATGCTAAGGATAAGGATGAAGTGCTTTACAATAAGTTACGACACAGTCTTTTGGGCTGGTCTGTTAATATCCCTACATCTGCAGGAAGATGGATATCTAAGCAGGGATACAAGATAGCTAATAATATAATAGGTTTTAATTAAAGAGATTTAGAAGGAGAAGAATATATGTCTATAATTGATGCATTCAGACTTGATGGAAAGGTTGCAGTAGTTACAGGTGCCAATACAGGTCTTGGACAGGGAATGTCCGTTGCACTTGCGCAGGCAGGTGCTAAGGTTGTAGGTGTTGCAAGAAGATCCTGCGAGGATACTAAGAAGCTTATTGAAGGTGATGGAGGAGAATTTGCTGAGGTTATAGCAGACCTTTCAGACATGTCAGCTATAGATGTTATTGTGAATGGTGCACTTGCAGCTTTTGGAAAGGTTGACATTCTTGTTAATAATGCAGGACTTATTAAGAGAAATGATGCTATTGATTTCACAGAAGATGAATGGGATAGTGTTATTCAGGTTAATCAGAAGATGGTATTCTTCTTAAGCCAGGCATTTGCAAAGCAGTATATTAAGCAGGGACATGGTGGTAAGATTATTAATATCAATTCCATGCTTTCATATCAGGGAGGCATAAGAGTTCCTTCTTATACAGCAAGTAAGAGTGCTGGTATGGGACTTACAAAAGCTATGTGTAATGAGTGGGCATGCCATAACATTAATGTTAATGCTATTGCACCAGGATATATGGCTACTAATAATACGGCACAGTTAAGGAGCGATTCTGACAGGAGTGAAGCTATTATAGATAGAATTCCGGCAGGACGCTGGGGAACTCCTGATGATATGAAGGGAGCGGTTGTGTTTCTTGCATCAGCTGCATCGGATTATGTTAATGGATTTACACTGGCTGTTGATGGCGGATGGCTTGCAAGATAACTTAAAAGAGTATGATAAAAGGCGTTTCAACTTTAACTGTTTGAAACGCCTTTTGTGTATTGTTTTTAGAAGTTGATTTTGCAAATGTTTCTGTCAACATGTGACTTGATATACGCAGGAACAGCAGCGTTAATATCATCGGGCATGTCCTTCTGACTTAACATGACAATCATACGTCCTTTGTTAAATAACATGTAATAGCCGAATTTGTTGTAAACATTAGTGAACTGATTCCACTCATATGTGTATACAAGATTATGCTCAGGAATATCTGCCATAATAGCATTATTCATAAGAGTAATTGTACATGGGGCTTCTTCTGATGGATCTCTGTGCTTTAAATGATAGTTAACACTTGATCTGAACTGGTATCCAAAAATATATATTGGGTAAAACCAGCATACAGCATAAAGAATCAGTAAAAAGCTGGAATAATAATGAAGGCATAGAAGCACAAGCGAAATTACGGCAGGAAGCCATGACAGAATAAGCTCAATGGGATTTCTTATAAATCTGTTCCAAAATACAATCTTGAAATAATCCTTTCCAGAAGCTTTTAATGTTGTGTTAAATTTAATAATGTCCATAATAATCCTCATAAATAAATTGATATAGAGATATAATAACACCCTTAAATAGATAAAACAATTAATTATCTGTGAAATTAAAAATGTATATTGAAATGATTGTAAAATCATGCAAAAATCAGTTTCCAAAAAGATTATAATAGGCTATAATATTATTAGATTTGTGTATTGCTGGAGGAATATTTTGAGTAGTGATAATAACAGAAATATAGGGCTTTCAGAGATTATACGTATGCTTGAAAATAATGTTACATTTACTCAGGCAGCAGATAGTGTTCTTGAATGCATAACTGACAGCATGGATATATGTGATGCTGTTGTAATGCAGATAGACAGGGAAAGTGACACTATGCATGTGATATCTGAAACTGGAAATTGTTTTAAAGATGAATCAGGCACGGTTAAACGGTCAGAGTTTGTATTATGTTCAGATGCAATTAAGATTACATACGAAGGAAATGCGGATACAGCACAGAAAGGGCTTCTGGACAGACTTGGAGTAAAGCTGAGCATAACAGTACCGATTTTAATTAATAATGTAAAAGCAATGTATCTTATAGTTCTTAGTAATGATGTACAGGCAGTATCAGATAATAAGATTAAGGAATACATAAGCGACATGGCACTGGTACTTCATGGTATAGCACAGAGCAAGGTAATTAATAATTCACTTATATCATCTTATGATGTTTTACAGAAGATTCTTGATAATATAGGTTCTGGAATTATTGTGTGCAGCAGGTATTCTGGCAATATATTGTTTGAGAATGAGATGGCAGCTAATGTACAGGAGGTTCGGGATACAATAAGGGAATGTCTGGAGGATGTGTTTACATGCGAAGATGTACATAGAAATATCGGAGCATCCATGGAACGCTACAATACAGAGTCAGGATTGTGGTTCGAGGTGAGGTTTTCTGAATTGGAGTGGATTGACGGAAGTGAGGTTATTGTTGTGACCGCCGTAGATATTACCCAGAAGAAAAAGAATCAGCAGAAGATTGAATATCAGGCACATAATGATTTTCTTACAGGTCTGTATAACCGTATGAAATGTGAAGTCGATTTAAGAAAAGTTATAAGAAGAACGGAAAAGGCAGGACTTAAAGGAGCGGTACTGTTTATTGATCTTGATGATTTCAAGCATATTAATGACGGACTTGGCCATCAGTATGGGGATATACTTCTTCAGCAGATTGCGGCAGGACTTACGGGAATTCCAGGTTTGCGTGGACATTGTTACAGAATGGGTGGAGATGAATTTGTAATAATAGTTGAACCTGAAATATTTGGAGACATAAATAATATTATTGGCAATATAACTGCTTTGTTTAATAAGCCGTGGTATCTTATGGAAACTGAATATTTCTGTACAATGAGTATGGGAGTTGCTGTGTTCCCGGATAACAGTGTTGATGTTCATGAAATAACAAGAATGGCAGATGTTGCGATGTATGAGGCAAAGAGGTCAGGAAAGAACGGCTATACTTATTACAGCAGTGAGGTTGAGAATTCGACAGCCAAGAGACTTGATATCGAGAATAATATGAGACAGGCAGTTTCTACAGGAATTGAGGAATTCGTAGTATTCTATCAGCCCGTTGTTGATGTCAACACACAGATGTGTACTTCCTGTGAGGCACTTGTAAGATGGGACAGCAAAGCACTGGGATTTATGGGACCGGGTGAATTCATACCGCTGGCAGAATATCTTGGGCTTATTACTTCAATTGGTGACTATGTTCTTGAGGAGGCATGCAGAAGATGTAAGCTATGGAATGATAATGGATATCCGGATTTCTATATTAATGTGAATCTGTCGGTAGTGCAGCTTTTACAGAAGAATGTGGTTGAGAATATTAAAAGAATTCTTGATAAGACAGGTGTTAATCCTAAGAATATAGTACTTGAGATTACAGAATCATTTGCAATTAATGATATGCAGAGAGTTATGGATATTATTACAGGACTTAAGAAGTTAGGACCTAGGATTGCACTTGATGATTTTGGTACAGGTTATTCTTCACTTAACTATATAAAGCAGCTTCCTCTTGATATCATTAAGGTTGATAAGACATTTATTGATGATATTGTTGAAGATGATTATGCACAGGCATTTATTAAGCTTATAGTTGACCTTTCCAAGACTATCGGTACTAAGATTGTTGTCGAAGGTGTTGAACATAAGGAGCAGTTTGAACTGCTTAAAAGTCTTGGCGTGGATTATATACAGGGATATTATTTTGGAAAGCCTGTACCAGCCAATATTTTTGAAGAGAAAAACTTAGAGGGGAGATTGGGCGAATGAACATACTGATTAAAGAAGGCAGAGTACTTGACCCTGCAAGTAAAACAGACAAAGTTATGGATGTGCTTATTAAGGACGGATTTATTGCAGCAATGGAAGAGAATATTGATGAGTCACAGGCTGATGAAGTGATTGATGCATCAGGATGCATGGTTATGCCAGGACTGGTTGATCTTAATGCACATTTCAGGGAACCAGGACTTGAGCATAAGGAAACAATCAGAACAGGTTCAAGAGCAGCAGCAAGAGGCGGATATACAACAGTCTGCATGATGCCTAATACGAAACCTGTAATTGATAATGTTGATATGCTGCAGTATGTAACAGATAAGGCAGAAGAGGTTACTGACATTAATCTGTATACAATAGCTGCCATGACAGCAGGTCAGGAGGGTGAGTATCTTACTGATTTTGAGGCTCTTAAGGATGCAGGTGCTGTTGCAGTCAGTGACAATGGCGGAACTATTATGAATGCAAGAACTGCAAGGCAGGCTATGAGGCAGGCAGCAGAGGTTGACATTCCGGTATTTGCACATTGTGAAGATACTAACTTGGCTGCAAGAGGTGTTATGAATGCCGGAGAGAGAGCCAAGGAACTTGGTCTTTTCGGAATAATGGATGCCGTTGAGGATGTTATTGTTGCAAGAGATATTCTTCTTGCAAAGAATACAGGTGCAAAGCTGCATATAAGTCATGTGTCTAATAAGGAATCAGCATTTATTATAAAGATTGCCAAGGAACAGGGGATTCCAGTGACAGCAGAGGTTGCCCCACATCATTTCACACTGACAGAGGATGCGGTGAACGGGGATGATGCTAACTTTAAGATTAACCCTCCTTTAAGAAAGGCAGATGATGTAAAGGCTCTTAAAGAAGCGCTTGCATCAGGGGTTATTGATGTTATTGCAACAGACCATGCTCCACATCATCCTACTGAGAAGGAAAGACCTTTTGATGAAGCACCGTTTGGTGTAGTAGGTCTTGAAACAGCAGTTCCGGTTACTATTACTGAGCTTGTAAGAACAGGAGTACTTACTCCGTTACAGATGGTTGAGAAAATGAGCTATAATCCAGCTAAGATACTTGGAATTGACAGAGGAGTTCTTGCACCGGGAAAAGTTGCTGATATAACAGTTGTTAATCCTACAGAAGAGTATGATATTGACAGCAACAGATTTGCTTCAAAGGGAAAGAATACTCCATTTGAAGGAAAGCATGTGTATGGAAAGGTTTTATATACGCTTGTTAATGGAAGAGTTGTGTATTCAGACCATAATGGAACAGAAATTCTTATTGAAAGAGAAGTTCCAAAGTTGTAGAATAAAGTGATTTTGCGTATGAATTAAGGAGGCTAAAGTAGATTAATGATTAAGAAGCTTGTTGATAAGATTGTAGAGACTAATGCACCAATAGTTGTAGGACTTGATCCGATGATGAAGTATCTTCCAAAGCATCTTGCAGATGTTGCATTTGAGCAGTATGGTGAGACACTTGAGGGAGCAGCAGAGGCTATATGGCAGTATAACAAAGGCATTATAGATAATATATATGACATTGTTCCAGCTGTTAAACCGCAGATTGCAATGTATGAGCAGTTTGGAATTGAGGGACTTAAGGCATTCAAGAAAACTGTTGATTATTGCCACGAAAAAGGCATGATTGTTATCGGTGATGTTAAGAGAGGCGATATTGGTTCAACTTCTGAGGCTTATGCGGTAGCACATCTTGGAAAGGTAAATGTTGGTTCTAAGGCAATTACACCTTTTGATGAGGACTTTGCAACTGTTAATCCATATCTTGGCTCTGATGGTATCAATCCATTTATCAAGGTGTGCAACGAGCAGGACAGAGGCATATTTATACTTGTTAAGACTTCTAATCCTTCAAGCGGAGAATTTCAGGATCAGCTTATCAACGGAAGACCATTATACGAGTTAGTTGGTGAGAAGGTTAATGAGTGGGGAGCTTCAAGCATGGACGGAGATTACAGTAATGTAGGTGCGGTTGTTGGAGCTACTTACCCAGAGATGGGAAGAGTATTAAGAAAGGTTATGCCTAAGGCATATATTCTTGTGCCGGGATATGGCGCACAGGGCGGACAGGGAAAGGACCTTGTTGATTTCTTTAATCCTGACGGACTTGGAGCAATCGTAAACAGCTCAAGAGGAATTATTGCAGCATATACTAAGGAGCAGTATGCGAAGTTTGGTGAGAAGAATTTCGGAGAAGCTTCAAGACAGGCTGCTCTTGATATGATTACTGATATCAACGGAGCACTTGGCAAGTAATTATACATATTTACACACAGGTTAATAATGGAGATTATTATGGCGTACAGAGAAAATGCGAAGATTCTTAAGGCGGATTGTCTTGCTGACGGAGTCTATGAAATATGGTTTGAAACAAAGGATATTGCTAAGGCCGCTAAGGCAGGACAGTTTATATCAGTATATTCTAATGATGGTTCAAGAATGTTACCAAGACCTATCAGTATATGTAAGGTTGAGAATAATAATTTAAGAATTGTATTCAGAGTTGCCGGCAAGGGAACAGAAGAGTTTTCTAAGATGAAGGCAGGAGAATATCTTGATATTCAGGGACCTCTTGGCAATGGATATGATCTGGGAAAAATTGCTGCAGAGATTAAGGCAGAAGGCAGAAGTTTTGATAAGGCTATTCTTTTCGGTGGCGGAATAGGTGTTCCTCCTATGCTTGAGCTTGCAAGAAGATTAGACTGCCACAAGAATGTTGTAGTCGGTTACAGAAACAGCCAGACTTTCCTTAAGGAAGATTTTGAAGCAGTTGCTGATACAGATGTGTATATTGCAACTGAAGATGGAAGCGTTGGAGCAAAGGGTAATGTATTAGATGCTGTAAAACAGGAAAAGGTTGAGGCAGATGTTATATTTGCATGTGGACCAACTCCTATGCTTCGTGCAATTAAGGCATATGCACTTGAGAATGATATTCCATGTTATGTTTCGTTAGAAGAGAAGATGGCGTGCGGAATCGGTGCATGTCTTGCATGTGTATGTAAATCAACTGAGATTGACGACCATTCTCAGGTTAAGAATAAGAGAGTGTGCAAGGAAGGTCCGGTATTTAATGTTAAGGAGGTAGAACTGTAATGAGCGATATTAATATGTCAGTCAATATTGCAGGAGTTGAATTAAAGAATCCTGTGACAGTTGCTTCCGGAACATTCGGTTCAGGCATGGAGTATGGGGAATATGTTGATCTTAACAGACTTGGTGCAGTAACAACAAAGGGTGTTGCCAATATTCCATGGCCGGGCAATCCTACACCAAGAATTGCTGAGACTTATGGTGGAATGATGAATGCTATCGGATTACAGAATCCGGGACTTGATACATTTGTAAAAAGAGATATTCCATTTCTTAAACAGTACGATACTAAGATTATTGTTAATGTTTGTGGAAAATCTGAGGCAGATTATGTGGATGCTGTTGAAAAGCTTGGCGAACAGCCAGTTGACCTTCTTGAAATCAATATCTCATGCCCTAATGTCAAAGAGGGTGGAATTGCTTTCGGACAGGTTCCATCTTCTGCAGAGGCTATTACTAAGGCGGTTAAGAAGGTTGCAAAGCAGCCGGTTATTATGAAGTTAAGTCCTAATGTTACTGATATCACAGAGATGGCAAAGGCTGTAGAGGCAGGTGGTGCTGACGCAGTTTCGCTTATCAATACTCTTACTGGTATGAAGATTGATGTGAACAGAAGAACATTTGCAGTAGCTAACAAGACTGCTGGTGTATCAGGACCTGCTATTCATCCAATCGCAGTAAGAATGGTTTATCAGGTTGCCAATGCAATTAACCTTCCTATAATCGGAATGGGTGGAATCAGAACAGCAGAGGATGCACTTGAAATGATTATGGTTGGTGCAAGTGCAGTTGCTGTCGGAACAGCGAATTTTAATGATCCATATACAACTATTAAGGTTATTGATGGAATCAGGGAATATATGGAAAAGAATAATGTAGCAGATATTAAGGAGTTGATTGGTTGTGTCAGATAGAATACTTTTCTTAAGTAATGGTTCTATATGCTATGACTCAACAACTTACTTTATTGACTGTATAAGTGAAGAATTAAAGGCTATGGGCTGGGAAGTCATGCATATCAGGTTAGATAAAGCCACACAGAGGGATAAGCTGTGTGTGCTGGCTGATGAGTATGACTCCCAGCCTTTTGATTATATATTTGATGTTAATACAAAGCTGGATGCAGTATGTGATGATTCGGGAAGATATTGCTTTGACAGGCTTGGAAAAGCGGTCTGGCATTATATTCTTGACCATCCGTTCTATCATCATGACAGTCTCAAAGTGCCTTTAAAGAACATGAATGTAATATGTCTTGATGAGATGCATAAGAAGTTTGTTGATGAAACCTATCCTCATATTAACAGCTGTATTGTTCTTCCGCTTGCTGCAAAGCAGGCAGAGAGCGGTCTGAAGCCATATGATATGCGTGATAATGACCTGATATTCACAGCGTCCTATACTGACCCTGATATGGTGTATTTTAAGGCAAAGAAGCAGGATAGTGAAAATGTTTATTTTTTTAATACATTTACACAAATACTGTTTGATAATCCAGAGCTTACGCAGGAGGAAGCCATAAGGAAGATATATCCGGGTATCAGCGGAACACAGACAGCAGAGAAGCTGCAGCAGAATTTCATGGCTGATGTTTATATTCAGGCGGCAATCAGGCAGGAGATTGTGGTTCAGCTTATAAGAAATCATGTGCCTGTGAAGCTGTATGGACATAACTGGGATACTTTTCTTACAAAGGCAGAGGTTCTTATGAAAGATGATCTGCCATTTATTAAAGAGTTTGTTAAGGACTGTGGAGAGGTAATGTATGGAGAGCTTCCAAAGATATATAATAATGCCCGTCTGTCGATTAACCAGCTTCCATGGTTTAAGGCAGGAATACATGACAGGACGCCGCTTGCACTTATGAATGGCTGTGTGAGTATTACAGACGGAAGTACTTATATGCGCCGGGAGATTCCTATGGATTCAGGAGTTGAATATTATTCTCTTGATGAGCTGGAAAAAGTTGGAGAGAAGATTAAAAGCCTTGTGGCTGATGTGTGGTCTATGAAGGAGAAAGTGGCAAGAGGCGTTCAGTATGCAGAAGATATGTGGTCGTGGAAGCACTGGGCTGAGGAGTTTGAGGAGGCTGCTAAGGAATGTTGAGGCGTGCTGAGGCGTGGCGATTGAGTCTACTGGTGAGATAGATATAGTGTGGCGTGGCGTTCAGGCAGGTGCGTCCTGTCCTATAAGATTGTTTTTTATAGAGGTTTTATAGGCTGTTTTCAGACAGAAAAAGTGTTTTCGGTGCGGAATTACCTATAAGGCTGGCACGAGGAAGCTTTTGATAGGTAGATTGAGAGATAAAATGGCTGGTTTAGCCAATAATTTGCTGAAATTGTCCTTTAAGAACTTGACTAATGCGACTATCTATAGGTATCACGTCAAATATGCATGTATTTAATCATGCCACAGCCATTATGGAAACTAAAGACAGGGATAAATTCTAAAAAGACATGACAGTCATTGATAAAAATGATTGCCATGTCTTTTCGATTATAATGAAACAATATAGTTATAATGTTGCTGCAATATCTTCTGCAATCTGTTCAGGAGTAAGGTGGTTATCCTTTAATACTTCTGAGACATCGTATCTGTCGATAAATTCTTTCTTAATACCGAAGTTTAATACCTTCATGTCAGAAGAACCATAGAATGCTGCAATCTTAGCTCCGAAGCCGCCTTCAAGATAGCCGTCCTCAAGAGTTGCAACTACAGCGTGGTCTTTCTTTAATTCATTAAGAGTGTCTGCGTCAATACCTGAGATATAGAAAGGATTGATAACAGTTGCGTCAATTCCGTGTGAAGTCTTAAGAATATTAGCGGCTTTTACAGCAGTTTCATAGAAAGTTCCAAGCCCGAGGATAGCAACTCTGCTTCCTTTCTTAGTAATCTCGTAAGTGTCAAGCTTGCTGAAATCTTTAGTTACAGGTACACCTGTTGAAATCATGCTGCCGCCCGGAACTTTAATAGCAACAGGATACTCATTCTGTGTTAAAGACCAGTCAAGCATAGCAATATAATCTTCCTTGGTAACAGGTGCAAGATATATAAGTCCCGGAATGCTGTTGAGCATAGGGATATCCTGAAGTCCGAGATGTGTAACATCATTCATTCCGTACACAGAGCCTGCAAATACTGTAAATGTTACAGGACTGCCATTGATACATACATCCTGAGTAATCTGGTCATAGGCTCTCTGTATAAATGAGCTGTAAACACCAAATACAGGCTTTCCGCCGTTGGCAGCGATACCGGAAGCCAACGCAACAGCAGTTTCCTCTGCGATACCAACATCAACAAACTGTTTTCCTGCTTTAGCTCTCATGTCAGCAGTAAATCCCATAACAGTAGGAGTTCCGGCTGTGATTGCAACAACACTCTTATCCTCGTCCATCTTCTTTAACAGATATTCTAAAGAAGCGTCAGAGAAATCAGGCTCTTCGTCCTTGAAAAGAGATTCGCCGGTTGCTATATCAAAAGGTGCATGCCAGTGCCATTTTTCTTTATTCTGCTCAGCAGGTGCATAACCTTTACCTTTAAGAGTATTAATGTGGACAACAACAGCTTTTGTAGTGTCTTTAACCTTTTCAAATGCTTCAATTAAAGAAGCAATATCATTTCCCTTATCAACATAGATGTAATCAAGGTTCATTGCTTTGAAAAGATTACATTCAGCCTGTCCGTTTGTTTCACGAAGAAGTTTTAAGTTGGCATAAAGACCACCGTGATTTTCAGCAATAGACATGTCGTTATCGTTAGCAACAATAATCATGTTGCCATTTAATTCAGAAGCAAAATCAAGACCTTCCAAAGCCTCGCCGCCGCTTAAAGAACCATCACCTATAACAGCGATTACATTACCATCTTCACCGTTTAAATCTCTTGCTTTGGCAAGACCGCAGGCAAGACTTATAGAAGTTGAAGTATGACCTACAGTAAAGAAATCATGTTCGCTTTCGTCCGGATTAGTGTATCCTGACACATCATCATAATGTTCCTCATAAAGATATGCATCTTTTCTTCCGGTGAGCATTTTGTGAGGATAGCACTGGTGTGATACATCAAATACGATTTTATCTTTAGGCGAATCAAATACATAATGCATGGCGATGATTGCTTCTACCATACCGAAGTTAGGACCAAAATGTCCGCCGTGTTTGCTGGCTCTTGTAAGAAGGGCGTGACGCATTTCTTCTGCAAGGACATTAAGCTGCATAATGTTTAATTTCTTCACATCAGCAGGACTGTTAATATTCTCAATATACATGTTTTCTGATACTCCTTATCTTATATTTTAATACATTTTATATCATAGCACCTAAAGTCAGGTTTAGGTCAAGAGGAATGTGTTGGGAGTTTTATACTATTTGCTATAAGGAAATGATGATGCAAAAACAATCGGGTTGAAATTTAAAAATCTATCGGATTGAAAATGCAAAAACAATCGGATTGGAAATCAAAAATCTGTCGGATTGTAATTGAAAAATTAATCGGGTTGAATTATAATGATGAAGAAGAAAATGTATATAGATTAAGCTTAAACCAATAATATTAATGATATATAAGAATAGAATGGAGAGAATATGGAAAGAGAGGATTACAGACCAAGACTGATTGACAATATAATTGATAGTTATTTAGAGGCATTTGGTGCAGTATGTGTGGAGGGACCGAAGTGGTGTGGAAAAACCTGGACATCATCATATCATTGTAAAAGTGAAATTATGCTTGGCAATCCAGATGGTAATTTCCAGAATAGACAATTGGCGCAGATGAGTCCATCGCTGGTTTTGGAGGGAGAGACTCCAAGATTAATTGATGAATGGCAGGAAGTTCCTCAGTTATGGGATGCTGTCAGGTATAAGGTTGACCAAAGCGGTAATAAAGGGCAGTTTATATTGACAGGCTCTGCGACACCAAATCATAAAGGAATATTGCATAGCGGAGCTGGAAGAATTGCAAAATTGAGAATGAGACCAATGTCATTATTTGAAAGTGGAAATTCCAGTGGAGATATTTCTTTAAAAGATATATGTGAGGGTAGAATAGAACCTAAAATATCAGGTGAGGTTGACTTGAGAAAACTTATTGATTTCATTATAAGAGGAGGCTGGCCTGCTAATCAGGAGACAACATTAAAACAGGCGGCATATCTTCCTATACAGTACATCAGGGCTGTATTAGACGATGATGTTTATAGAATTGATAATGTAAAAAGAGATAAGCATAAAATGGAGCTGCTTCTTCGTTCACTTGCAAGAAATGAGGCAACAACTGTAACAAATAAGAAATTAAAAAATGACATTAAGGAAATAGATGATGAAGATATTGATGTGGAAACAGTTTCTGCTTATCTAGATGTTTTCCAAAGACTTTTCCTCACAGACAATCAGAAACCTTTTGAGGCTAAGCTTAGATCATCAATCCGTATTAAGCAGGCAGAAAAGAGACATTTGTCAGACCCATCATTAGCAGCCGCATTGTTAAATGCGACACCTGAAATGTTACTGAATGATTTAAATACATTGGGATTCTTATTCGAAGCATTGTGTGAAAGAGATTTGAAAATATATGCTGAGTCATTTGATGCAGAATTGTATCATTATCAGGATTATAATAACAATGAAATGGATGCAGTTATAGCAATGCCTGATGGAAAATGGTGTGGATTTGAAATCAAATTGGGTGCAAACCAAATAGATATGGCGGCAGAGAATCTTATAAAAATAAAAAATGAAATTAAAGCAAGTGGAGGAATTGCGCCAGATTCGTTATGTGTTATATGCGGATTATCTAATGCTGCATATCAAAGACCTGATGGAGTATTTGTTGTGCCGATTACAGCGTTAAGAAATTGATACTTGTACGTTTGAAATTCCCTGATATCCATGATAAAATAACAAATGAGTAGATTTCAAAACAAAAGAGGGGTAAACCTGCAGAAATGCAGGGACACAAAGCTACAAGTCTAAGTGGATTCAGTGGTCTGGGGAGTATTGGATATATTGAAGATATAAGATGGTTGAGTTGCAGATGATGTCACGGAATGTGATGTTGTCTGCTTTTTTGTTTTTTGAGGAAAGAGAGGATAATAAATATGTATACAAAGATAGGGATACCAGAAAATAACAGTTTAAAGAGCAAGATTGAAGAATTATATGAGTGGTGTGACAAGCGGGACAATGATGATGAGCTTGGAAAAACATATTTTAATGAACCAATAGATGAAGATAAATTAAATAAATGGGAGGAGGCAAATGGCGTAAAGATTCCAGAGACATATAAGGAATGGCTCAGATTTACAGAAAAATGTCTGATTGATGGATCAAGTGCAATGTTTTGGGGAACAGATGATTTCCATCATAATTTCATGCCAGATAATCTGACGGTTATAGGAGAAATGTCAGGAGATGGAGAAGTAGTATGCTTCTCCAATGATAATGGCGAATTAATGGGATATTATGAAGGAGATATTACATATAGAACAAATGATTTTTCTCAGGTTATTGACCAGATATTCGAAAGAAACAGTGCATGGGGTGGAATGTCTAAGGAAGCTATGGAATTATTTATGAAATTTTGTGAAGAAGAATAAAAGAAAAAGCAGAAATGGAACACGATAATTAATATATCATGGGTTCGGTATAAAGAGAAAAAATGTATGACAGCAATAATAGCCGTTTCATTAGCTGTAGCGTTGATATGGCATTAATTATTAATGTGCTTTAATAAAGAGATGCGGGGTAAAATTATGAATTATATATATTACTATATTTCAGAAGAAAGAAAAAAAGAAATAGCAGATATGAATATTGTTGATACATATAATCGTACGGGATATTTAGACATTCCAGGGGATAAGGTTGTCAAAAGCAAAGATGAATATTTTTTATTTTGGTATAATTCACCGGATACACTTTGTCTCAGGCAGCAGATAGAAGAAATAGGCTCGTCTAGTATTGGAAAAAAAGATATATGCTCATATATGGTGATAAATATATGGATATCGAGATACCTAATGAGAATTTTGGAACAGAATATGAATATCCTGATAATAATTCGGGATTTGACAAAAATACGGAAAAAATGAAACAATACAATACTATAGACTTAAGCTTTTTAAGAGATTGTGAATATAAAAATGATATATGTAATATGCTTTCGGAATACATACATGGTTCTGCTGTGTGGTTTAAAATTATGAAAAATAAAATTTTTATAGATGATGAAATTATAGTGGAAGAATTTTGAGCTTTGTTAATTGAGAATTAAAAGAAAATGAAATAAGAGAATATAGGCTGGAATATCCCAGATGTGATTGGAAATATAAAAAATCGTGTTTTTAGGTTTGAAGATGGAACTTTTACTTTCCAAACTATCGGGGAGAGATATACATAAAGTTTTGATAAAAAGAGAGAAAACCTACTAGTTCGTTGATTATTATAAATATAGTAGGTCGCATTAACACATATTCAAGATAATTGACAGTAACAAAACCTACTAATCAGGCAGAAGATGTCTTTTTAGTAGGTTTTATAAGTATAAAATGAATGTTCATTCCTCTGGAAAGTAGGAAAAAGACCTACTAAGGAGAAACATTTTAACAGATTGGTAGGTGAACTGGCTGGAGAATGAAAAGAGGCTGCCTGAAATAACCTACTAAATTATGAGCTTGACAATGGTTAGTGGGGTTTAGGGATTTCCGGCTGCCAGATAATCAGGAAAAGGCATACATAGTATGTTGATATTTAGATTTTAATATGTATTTGTAATGTTCCAAAGACGCATTGAAACGGGAAAACATTTATGATAAAATAAAAATCAATATTGAATATGAAGTAGCACCGCCGGACAGCGGGGCTGAATAAGGAGGATATAATGGAGCAGTATAAGCAGGAATTTATAGATTTCATGGTAGAGAGTGATGTGTTAAAGTTTGGAGATTTTACTTTAAAGAGTGGAAGAAAGTCACCTTTCTTCATGAACGCAGGTGCGTATGTTACAGGAACACAGCTTGCAAGACTTGGTGAGTATTATGCAAAGGCTATTCATGAAACATATGGTGATGATTTTGATGTACTGTTCGGACCAGCATATAAGGGAATTCCAATCAGCGTAGTTACAGCAGTTGCATATGCAAAGCTTTACGGCAAGGAAGTAAGATACTGCTCAGACCGTAAGGAAGAGAAGGACCATGGTGCTGATAAGGGCGGATTTCTCGGAAGCAAGTTAAAGGATGGCGACAGAGTCATTATGATAGAAGATGTAACAACATCCGGTAAGTCGATGGAAGAGACAGTTCCTAAGGTAAGAGGGGCAGCAGATGTTACTATTGTAGGACTTATGGTTTCACTTAACCGTATGGAAGTAGGCCTTGGCGGAAAGGTGAGTGCGCTTGAGGAGATTAAGGAAAGATACGGTTTCCCAACAAGCGCAATTGTATCTATGGCAGATGTTGTAGAACACCTTTACAATAAAGAGTGTGAGGGTAAGGTAGTTATTGATGATGCACTAAAAGCAGCAATTGACAAGTATTACGCAGAATATGGTGTTAAGAACGCATAAAACTGATGTTAATGGAGGGTTAACTATGGAAGAGAATCTTTATAAGAAATTAAAGTCAGTAGGAGCTTCTAATCTTGTATTTGGTATCCTGATAATACTCTTTGGTATCGGTGCAGGTGTAATGATGATTATTAATGGTGCAAGACTTCTTGCACACAGATCAGATAGCTTATTCTAGTGAAGGGGAACTGCCTGGTGGGTTAATTATGCCTGCCGGGCAGATTTGTTATGAAAAAGAAACATTATGTAATGCTTATAAAATGGGCGCTTTTTGTTATATATATGATTCTGCTCTTTTATGTAGTCTTTTTCGCAGAAGGAATGGGAAGGGCAGAGATAGCCAGCGGTTACAAATACAATCTTACACTGTTCACGGAAATCAGGCGCTATTGGCGTTATCTTGGACATTTTGACTCGCTTGGCTGGATAGCATTTCTTAATATCATTGGAAATGTGCTGGCATTTATACCATTTGGCATATTCGTGCCGTGGCTTTCCAATGGCAGAATTAATGTATTTTCTACATTTGCATATGGATTCGCACTGTCGCTTACAATAGAAACAGTACAGCTTATATGCAAGGTTGGCTGCTTTGATGTTGATGACCTTGTGCTTAATGTACTGGGAGCATTGTGCGGTTATGCGGTATATGCGATAGCATACAGAATAGTTAAAATGTTTAGTAAAAAGGACAGGTGAAAAAATGAAACTTTTTAATAAATACAAGTTCTCTGATAAAAGTCAGGCACTTGGTGGTTTGATATCGACTGCGATGGGAATACTGTCATTGCTTTCTTTTGGTTACGGAGTGTATCTGTCTTTTAAAGCAGCAGGAGAAGGCGGCTTAAGAGTAGGAAGTCTTGGAATATTAAGCCTTATCTTAGCGGTAATTGGAACAGTAATCGGACTAATCAGCTTCAAAGAAGATAATAAGTTCTACGGAACTTCGAGATTTGGTTCAATGCTGTGTGGGGTAATAGCAGTATTTATGATAGCAGTATTCTTAATGGGAATATAATCCTTATCAGGGCAGAAGGAGAAAGAAATTGTTTAATGATAATGTAGAAGAGCGTTACGGGCTTGCGATAGAAAGAATTAAAGAGATAGCAGCGGAACCGGGGCTTAAGACGGATGGGTTTGCAGATTATTTCAAATGTATTGCCACATTTATTCTTAAGATGGATAAGCTTGCGGCTGACTTAAAAGCTGATGTTTTCAGAGATTATTCACTTGAAGAATATAAGAATCTGAATACAGGTCTGTATGAAGATGTAATTGGAAAGGCTTACGAGACAAGCTACGCTAATCCGTCATATGCAGCTTCAAAGTTAGGGCTTTCAGAGGGAAGGCTTTTGTCATTCCTTTATGTTGAGATAAGGGGAATGATTGTGTATGCATATGAAGGCAGAATGGCAGAGATGACAGCACTTATGGAGCTTTTTGTTGAAGTGTACTGCATGTGCGTATCGACTGAGGCAGACTGCGGAAAGCCAGATTATAAGCAGATGAAAGAGTCTGTATACTGGTATGTTAGTGATTACAGTGATGACCTTATGGAGTACAGGGTAAGAGAGCTGTTAGACCCTGAACTTGATTTTGCAACTAAGATTATTATGGAGTCTGACCTTACAGATGTAAGATATCTGTACAGATTCGGTGAGTATGTCACAGACAATGAGATTAAGACAGCAGAGTATCTTAATTCGCTCAGTGAAGAAGAAATCCAGAAGATGGCGGACACATTTACGGAAGGATACAGAATTGGATTCGAGCTTACAGGCAAGGATTTATCAAAGAAGAAAACAGTTAATATAAGATATTGTCTGGGATTTGAAAGACTTGTGAGGGCTGAGATTAACAACTTCACAAAGCTTGGACTTAAGCCTACGATATACAGGGCAGCGGTCAACACGATTAATAAAAGACTTAACATTAAGGTTGGCTATTATGGAGCTAATCCTAACAAGCAGATGGATTTCGACCATCGTTTTGACAATGCACTTTATATGGATGGCGAATTTGTTGAGAGAAAGACAGGCGCATTAAAGCTTGCATATGAGAAGAACAAAGAACTTGCAGCGGTGCATGGTGGGCCTGCTGTTATGGAAGTGTTTGGTGAAGTGCCATTTGAGCCTCAGATTAAGAGCGAGGCATTAACGCTTGATACTAAGCAGCAGAAGCTTTCTGTGAAATACAGCAATGATGCGGGAAGCATTGTTAATGAGTATATCAAAGGCGAGGAGAGAAGCTTTACAATAATTGCTTATCCGATACCGGAGATTGGCGAGAATTTCGAGGAAATATTCAAGGGTACTGTTAAGATTAATACCCTTGATTATAACAAATATAAAGCTATCCAGCAGGCACTTATTGATGTACTTGATACAGCACAGTATGTTGAGGTTAAAGGAACTAACGGAAACTGCACAGACATGAAGGTTTCTATTATGAAGATAACCGACCATAAGACGCAGACTGTATTTGAGAACTGTCTTGCGGACGTTAATATTCCGCTTGGAGAAGTATTCACATCGCCTGTACTTAAGAAAACAACAGGTGTGCTTAATGTGAGCAGTGTATATCTTAATGATATTAAGTTTAACAATCTTACTGTATGGTTTGAGGATGGATTTGTTAAGGACTACACATGCACTAACTTTGATGATGAGGCTAAGAATAAAGAGCTTTTCAAGGCAAATGTGTTATATGACCATGAAACTCTGCCGCTCGGAGAGTTTGCTATAGGAACTAACACTACGGCGTATGTGTTTGCTAATAAGCATGATATTGTGTATAAGCTTCCGATTCTTATTGTTGAAAAGATGGGACCACATTTTGCAGTCGGTGACACATGCTATTCAAGGGCAGAAGATGTGTATGTAACTAATCCGGACGGTAAGGAGATTATCTCAAGGGATAATGAGGTTTCACTTCTTCGTAAGACGGAGCCGGACAAGGCTTATTATAACTGTCATACCGATATTACAATTCCGTATGATGAGATTGGCAATATCACTGTTGTGGCAGAGGATGGAACAAGAACAGACTTGATTAAGAACGGCAGATTCGTGCTTGATGGCACGCTTGCACTTAATGATGCATTTTTAGCAGAATCATAAATATATAATTGTAAGCTGTAAACAGGCTTTATCTTGACGCAAAGTTTAAAACAAAGTACAATGATAATTAGTGTTTTCACTAATTTTAATATTATATCTATCGGACATAGGAGGTTAATATGGCTTTAGTAGGAATTGTTATGGGAAGTGACTCTGATATGCCTGTTATGGCAAAGGCAGCAGACATTCTTGAACAGTTAGGAATTTCGTATGAAATGACAATTATCTCAGCACACAGAGAGCCTGACGTATTCTTTGAATATGCTAAGAGTGCAGAGGAGAAGGGATTTAAGGTTATTATTGCAGGTGCAGGTATGGCAGCACATCTTCCGGGTATGTGCGCAGCTATTTTCCCAATGCCTGTTATTGGTATTCCAATGCACACAACATCACTAGGCGGTAGAGATTCATTATATTCAATAGTACAGATGCCTACAGGTATTCCTGTTGCAACTGTTGCTATTAACGGTGGTGCCAATGCAGGTATTCTTGCAGCCAAGATTCTTGCAACATCTGATGCAGCACTTCTTGAAAGACTTAAGGATTATACTAAGAATCTTAAGGAAAGCGTTCAGAAGAAGGATGCCAGACTTCAGGAAGTCGGCTATAAGAATTATTAATTAGTAACTGAATAGTTACATTAACTTACATTTATCATAATATTGAAGGAGAAAGAATCATGGATTACAAGAAATCTGGAGTTGATATTGAAGCAGGTTACAAGTCAGTTGAGTTAATGAAAGAGGCTGTTAAGTCAACTATGAGAGAAGAAGTGTTAGGCGGAATCGGCGGATTCTCAGGTGCATTTTCACTTGCTAAGATTAAGGAGATGGAAGAGCCTGTATTACTTTCAGGAACTGACGGATGTGGAACTAAGGTTAAGTTAGCTTTCATTATGGACAAGCATGATACTATCGGTATTGATGCAGTTGCTATGTGTGTTAATGATGTTGTATGTGCTGGTGGAGAGCCACTTTTCTTCCTTGACTACATCGCATGCGGCAAGAATTATCCAGAAAAGATTGCTACTATCGTTGGCGGTGTTGCAGAGGGCTGCAGACAGTCTGAATGTGCACTTATCGGTGGTGAGACAGCAGAGCATCCGGGACTTATGCCACAGGATGAATATGACCTTGCAGGATTTGCTGTAGGTGTTGTTGATAAGAAGGACCTTATTACAGGCGAGAACATCAAGTCAGGTGATACACTTATCGGTATTGCTTCAAGCGGCGTGCACAGCAATGGATTCTCACTTGTAAGAAGCGTATTTACAATGACAGAGGAATCTCTTAATACATATTATGATTCACTTGGAAAGACATTAGGAGAGGCATTACTTGCTCCAACTAAGATATATGTTAAGACAATGAAGGAAATCAAGAAGGCAGGCGTTAAGGTTAAGGGCTGCAGCCATATCACAGGTGGTGGTTTCTATGAAAATGTACCTAGAATGCTTCCAGACGGTGTTAAGGCAGTAATTAAGAAGGACAGCTATGAAGTACCACCAATCTTTAAGATGCTTGCAGAAGATGGCAATATCGAAGAGCATATGATGTATAATACATTTAACATGGGTATCGGTCTTGTACTTGCTGTTGATCCTGCTGATGTTGATATAGTGATGGCAGCAGTTAAGGCTGCAGGTGAGACTCCATATGTTATCGGAAGCATTGAAGCTGGCGAGAAGGGAGTTACTTTATGCTAAGAGTTGCAGTTATGGTTTCCGGAGGCGGAACTAATCTTCAGGCTATTATCGATGCTGTTAAGGATGGAACTATCACTAACACAGAGCTTGTAGCAGTTATAAGCAATAATGCCGGAGCATATGCACTCACAAGAGCTAAGGATAACAATATTCCAGCATATTGCATATCACCTAAGGATTATGAAAGCAGAGATGCATTTAACGATGCGCTGCTTGATAAAGTGAATGAGCTTAATGTTGACCTTATAGTACTCGCAGGATTCCTTGTAAGAATCCCAGAGAAAATGGTTCATCAGTACAGCCACAGAATTATTAATATTCATCCATCACTTATACCTTCATTCTGCGGAGTTGGTTTCTATGGACTCAAGGTTCATGAAGCAGCTCTGGCAAAGGGTGTTAAGGTATCAGGTGCAACTGTGCATTATGTAGATGAGGGAATGGATACAGGAGAGATTATTTTCCAGAAGGCAGTTGATGTACTTGATGGTGATACTCCTGAAACTCTTCAGAGAAGAATTATGGAGCAGGCTGAATGGAAGCTTCTTCCTAAGGCAATTAACAAGATTGCCAATGAACATGTTAATTAATGATTACTGACTAAGTATATAGATAATGATATGCGGAGGAATTAAGATGAAAGTATTAGTTGTAGGCAGCGGCGGAAGAGAGCATGCAATATGCTGGAAGTTAAGCAAGAGTCCTAAGGTTGACAAGATATACTGTGCACCGGGTAATGCGGGAATTGCAGAGCTTGCAGAGTGTGTTGATATTAAGGCAATGGAGTTTGAGAAGCTTGTAGCATTTGCTAAGGAAAACAGCATTGACCTTACTGTTATCGGAATGGACGACCCACTTGTTGGTGGTGTTGTTGATGTATTCGAGGCAGAGCGCTTAAGAGTATTCGGACCAAGAAAGAATGCAGCTATTCTTGAAGGATCTAAGGCATTTTCTAAGGATCTTATGAAGAAATATAATATTCCAACAGCAGCTTATGAAACATTTACATCAGCAGAAGAAGCCAAGAAGTATCTTGAGACTGCTGAATATCCTATCGTTCTTAAGGCTGACGGACTTGCACTCGGTAAGGGAGTTCTTATATGTGAGAACAAAGAGGATGCGCTTGCAGGTGTTGATGAGCTTATGCTTGACAAGAAGTTTGGAACAGCAGGTGATACAATTGTCATTGAGGAATTCATGACAGGCCGTGAGGTTTCAGTACTTTCATTTGTTGATGGTAATACAATTAAGATTATGTCATCAGCTCAGGATCATAAGAGAGCTAAGGATGGTGACCAGGGTCTTAATACAGGCGGAATGGGTAACTTCTCACCATCACCTTTCTACACTAAGGAAGTTGATGAGTTCTGTAAGAAATACATTTATCAGGCAACTGTTGATGCAATGAAGAGTGAGGGCAGACCATTTAAGGGAGTTATCTTCTTTGGACTTATGCTTACTCCAAAGGGACCAAAGGTTCTTGAGTACAATGCAAGATTTGGTGATCCTGAGGCACAGGTTGTTCTTCCTAGAATGAAGAATGATATTGTTGATGTATTTGAGGCTTGTATTGATGGAACTCTTGATAAGGTTGACCTTCAGTTTGAAGATAACGCATGTGTATGTGTAATTCTCGCATCTGACGGATATCCACTCGCATATGAGAAGGGCTTCGAGATTAAGGGAATGGAAAACTTTAAGGGTAAGGATGATTATTTCTTATTCCATGCAGGTTCTAAATTCAACGAAGAAGGCAAGGTTGTAACTAATGGAGGACGAGTTCTCGGTGTTACAGCACTTGGCAAGGACCTTAAGGAAGCAAGAGCCAAGGCTTATGAAGCTACTGAATGGGTAGATTTCGATAACAAATATATGAGACATGATATTGGTAAGGCAATTGATGAAGCTTAATTAGTAACTGTTAAGAGTCAGGCAAAATGCGAAGCATTTTCGATACTGGCGGAAAATAGTTAGTATTAAAGAAAATGGGGGCAGATGGCTGGAGAATACCGGTTATCTGCCTTAGTGTGTAAATGAGGAGACAATTATGAAAATAACACCAGTTAAGGGTACTAATGATTATCTTCCTAATGAGGTTGAAATCAGGGATTACCTTCAGAATGAGATATTAAAGGTATATGTTGCTAATGGATTTGAACACATTACAACACCTATTATTGAGGATATTGAGAATCTTGATAAGAGTGATGGTGGTGAGAACTTAAATCTTATATTCAAGATTATGAAGAGGGGCGATAAGCTTGAGAAGGCTGTAAGTTCACTTCAGGAAAATCCTAAGACAGGAACAGCCTGTGAGAATGAAATTGCTGATATGGGATTAAGATATGACCTTACACTTCCGCTCAGCCGTTACTTTGCTAACAACAAGGACAAGCTCACTCTTCCTATGAAATGTATCCAGATGGACAGAGTGTACAGAGCTGAAAGACCACAGAAGGGCAGACTTCGTGAGTTTGTTCAGTGCGATATTGATATTATCGGTTCTGATTCTACAGATTCAGAGGTTGAACTTATTCTTACAACAACCAAGGCTCTTAAGGCTATTGGCATGAAGAATTTCAAGGTTAAGATTAACGACAGAAGACTTCTCCGTTCATTCCTTCAGAATTGTGGATTTACCGAGGATCAGCTTGACAGTGTGTGCATTACATTTGACAAGATGGATAAGGTCGGACTTGACGGTGTTAAGGCTGAGCTTACAGACAAGGGATTTGACGCTGCTGCGATTGAGAAGTTTATCGGATTCTTTGGAAGTGTTTCAAGTGCACAGGAGATAAGCCTTGAAAGTGTTGAGGCTATACTGGATGATAAAGCTCCAGCAGAAAGCGTAAGAGGAATTATCAACACTGTAAATGAGCTTTCAGACGGTCAGTTTGATGTTGTATTTGACCTTTCTTTAGTAAGAGGTCAGGGTTACTATACAGGAACTGTATTTGAAGTTGAAAGTATTGATTTCAAGGGTGCTATCGCAGGTGGTGGAAGATATGACAACCTTATTGGCAAGTTCTTAGGACAGCAGGTAAGCGCTGTTGGATTCTCAATCGGATTCGAGAGAATCTTCTCAATCCTTATGCAGAATGGTGTTGAGACTAAGGCATCAGCAGACAAGATTGCTGTTATGTACGATGAGGGACAGGTTAAGGAAGCCTATGCAATAGCAGAAAAATACAGAGCAGAAGGTAAAGTATGCTCATTATATGTAAAGCCTAAGAAGATGGGAAAGTTCCTCGGAAAGCTTGAGGAACGTGGATATAAAGGATTTGTTAATGTCAGCAATGGGGACGAGATAAGCTTGTTCTAGTGTTGATGTGTAAGCCCCGGGCAGGTTAGAACTATTTCACCGGGATAGTTTGCATAAACCTACTAAACTTAGAAAATATATATTAATAGTAGGCTGATTAATGCTGAAATTTACATAACAAATAATGCAACAACCTACCAAACTGCAGTTAATGTGGAGTTTAGTAGGTTGTTTTCTTGTATATTGAAGTCGTGATAACAGAGTTAGTGAAAAATACAACTCAATTTACCTACTAAAGAAGCGAGATGTAATGAATTAGTGGGTTTCTGACAATATTTTTATAAAAAAATTTTCTTAAAAAACATACTAACGAAGTATATATCATGAGTTAGTATGTTTATCTTAAAATTTTCAGGTTAAATAAAAATTTTTCGATAAATAATCTCAATAATTATAGTTGACATATACCCATATGGGGTATATTATACATCATGTAAATAGAGCATACCCCACTAGGGTATGTTACAATCACAACAGATAAATATAATAAAGCGTTTATCAGACACAGAATATAACAACCAGACTAAGGAGGAATAATGGAAAAAGAATGTTGCTGTCATAAGACAAAAGAACGCGATGCCAAGGAATATAAAGACCTCTGTAACAGGCTTAGCAGAATTGAAGGTCAGATAAGAGGGATTAAGGGAATGGTTGAGAAGGACGCATACTGTATTGACATTCTTAATCAGGTATCGGCAGCCCAGTCAGCACTTAACAGTTTTACGAAGGTGCTCTTAGATAACCATATCAAGAGCTGTGTAGTCCAAGATATTAAAGAAGGCAAGGACGATACGGTAGAAGAGCTTGTTAAGACAATCGGCAAATTCATACGCTAGAATTTGCACAAGGTAATGAAGTATAAAAGGAGATGCATAATATGGGAACAGCTATAATAATCGGCATATTAGCAATAATAGTAGTAATTGCAGTTATAAGCAGTGTTAAGCATATGAAAGGTGAAGGCGGCTGCTGTGGCGGTGGTGGAAATACTGTTGCGGAAGAGAAGAAGACACTTGATAATCCTGTAATTGCTGTTAAGACTGTAGATATTGAAGGCATGCATTGTGAAAACTGCAAGAACAGTATTGAGAGATCTGTTAACAAAATTGATGGTGCTTCATGCCAGGTTAATCTTAAGAAGAAGCAGGCAACAATTGAAGTTGACAGAGAAATCGATGACGCTGATATAAGAATTGCAATTGAGAGACTTGATTTTAAAGTGACAGGAATAACAACTAACCGCAGGGAGGAGTAGAGCGATATGGAACAGTACAATGTTACAGGAATGAGCTGTGCAGCGTGTCAGGCAAGAGTTGAGAAAGCTGTCAGCAATGTGCCTGGAGTGGAAAGCTGTTCGGTAAGTCTTCTTACTAATTCAATGGGTGTTGAGGGAACTGCAACCCCAGATGTAATCATTAAAGCTGTGGAAGCTGCGGGATATGGTGCATCAGTTAAGGGGGCAAAGAGCAACAGTCCTTCAATGCAGGAGCAGGAAGATGCGCTGGCAGATAAGACAACCCCTGTTTTAAAGAAAAGATTAGCAGCTTCAGTTATATTTCTTGTTGTGCTTATGTATTTCAGCATGGGACATATGATGTGGGGCTGGCCGCTTCCGTCAGTACTTGAAGGAAATCATGTGGCTATGGGTCTTATACAAATGCTGCTTACAATAATAATAATGGTTATTAATCAGCATTTCTTCATAAGTGGTTTTAAGGGCTTGTTACATCGTTCACCTAATATGGACACACTTGTTGCGCTTGGATCAGGAGCAGCATTTGTGTGGAGCACATATGCACTTTTTGCCATGACAGACTGTCAGGTGAGAGGTGATATGGCAGGCGTGATGCACTATATGGATGAATTCTATTTTGAGTCAGCGGCTATGATTCTTACACTTATAACAGTAGGGAAAATGCTTGAAGCCCGCTCTAAGGGAAAGACGACCGATGCATTAAAGAGTCTTATGAAGCTTGCTGCCAAGACTGCGGTACTTTATGCAGATGGGCAGGAAACATGCGTCCCTGTTGAACAGGTTATGACAGGAGATGTATTTGTTGTAAGACCGGGTGAGAATATACCTGTAGATGGTGTCATCATTGAAGGTAACACCGCAGTTAATGAATCAGCACTTACAGGAGAGAGCATTCCTGTTGATAAACAGGAGGGAGATCAGGTAAGTGCAGCAACACTTAATACATCAGGATATATAAAATGCAGGGCAACAAGAGTTGGAGAAGATACAACACTTTCCAAAATAATACAGATGGTAAGTGATGCGGCTGCAACTAAAGCACCTATTGCAAAGATTGCTGATAAAGTTTCAGGTGTATTTGTGCCTGCGGTAATAATAATAGCAGTTATAACAATAGTAGTATGGCTGTTATGTGGCAAGGACTTAGGATTTGCACTTGCGAGAGGAATCTCAGTGCTTGTAATAAGCTGTCCTTGTGCGTTAGGGCTTGCAACTCCGGTTGCAATTATGGTTGGTAACGGAGTCGGAGCAAAGAACGGAATTATGTTCAAGACTGCTGTTTCTCTGGAACAGACAGGCAAGATGCAGACAGTTGCACTTGATAAGACTGGTACTATTACAGAGGGTGAGCCAAAGGTTACAGATATTATAACAGGTGATAGAATCCCACAAAATGAACTTATTGCTATAGCATATGGTCTTGAAAGAAAAAGTGAACATCCACTTGCAAAGGCAGTTGTTAATTATGTTGAAGAGAGTGGCGATAAGAATTCATTTGCAGAAGAAGTGACTGACTTTAAGGCAGTTGCTGGTAACGGACTTAAGGGAATGCTTGATACAAATGTAGTGGCAGGTGGTAATCTTAAGTTCATTTCAGAATATTGTAATATCTCTGATGATTTAAGGAATAAGGCTGATGACTTATCATCAGAAGGAAAAACACCACTTTTCTTTGCAAGAAATAACAAGCTTCTTGGAATAATAGCTGTTGCTGATACTATCAAGAAAGACAGCCCACAGGCTATAAGGGAACTTCAGAATATGGGAATCAGGGTTGTGATGATTACCGGAGATAATGAAAGAAGTGCGAAGGCAATAGGAAAGCTTGCCGGAGTCGATGAAGTTATAGCAGGAGTACTTCCTGAAGGAAAAGAAAAAGAAATAGCAAGACTTAAGGAGCAGGGAAGTGTTATAATGGTAGGTGATGGAATTAATGATGCACCTGCACTTACAAGAGCTGATATAGGTATTGCAATTGGAGCCGGTACAGATGTTGCAATAGATGCGGCAGATATAGTTCTTATGAAGAACAGGTTATCAGATGTTCCTGCTGCTATAAGACTTTCAAAGAGAACACTTATCAACATACATGAGAATTTGTTCTGGGCATTCTTCTATAATTGTATAGGAATCCCACTTGCAGCAGGTGCGTGGATACCAGTATTTGGATGGACACTTAATCCAATGTTTGGTGCAGCAGCTATGAGCTTATCAAGCTTCTGTGTAGTAACTAATGCATTAAGACTTAATCTTATAAAGATATATGATACAGGAAAAGACCACATTTATAAGAAAAAGTCTAGCAAAAATAAAAATAAAACGACAAAAGGAGACAAAACTATGACAAAGACTATGAATATTGAGGGTATGATGTGTGGACACTGTGAAGCTACAGTTAAGAAGGCACTTGAGGCTGTTGATGGTGTAACAGAGGCAGTTGTAAGCCATGAGAACGGAACAGCAGTTGTTACACTTTCTAAGGAAATTGATAATGATGTATTAAAGAAGGCTGTAGAGGATAAAGATTACAAAGTAACAGCAGTTAAGTAATAAATATAATGAATAAGAATAAAGCTATAAGCTGCAAATGTATGTGATACATTTTAAGGTATGGAAAGCCCTGCACGATACAAAAGTGTCGTGCGGGGCTTTTTCAGTGCAGGGTAATTTTTATAACAGGTAGTTGAGTAAGCTGTTTAATAATGTTAATATTATGTATATAGCTTATGGGTATGGGAGATATGGGAATATGAATATTATGTATCTGTCTCTTTATGGAGTTGCGGCTGTGGTGCTTGCCGTGGTGTTTATAAGAACATGTCTTGAGCGGGATAAGATGACATGGATAGTGTGTCTTACAGAGATGCTTGCTCTCATATGCGTTGTGGCATATTCGGTCAATTTTATCACAGATAATTACAGGGCAATGTCGGTGGCAACAAGCATAATGATGGCAGCACAGGATTTTGCACTCGTTGCACTTTTAACGTATACAGGCGTATTTACAAGGCTTGCAAACAGGATAACCAGAACAGCAGTTGCTTTGTGTATATTTGCGGCAATGGTTGATTCAGTTGTATTTATAATTAATATATTTAATGAAACGGCATTGAAATATAGTCTTAATAAATGTGGCGGAGTCTATGTTCTCGGCTATGAAGGCGAGATGTGGTTTGGTATTCATGCGATTATGAATATGGTTATTGTAGCATTTATAATTGCACTGCTTGTTATCAAATGCATACGTATTCCATCAGCGTATTGGGGAAGATATATATTTACGGCTGCCGGGCTTATTGTTATAATTGCTTTTAAATATATATTCATCATGAAAGCTGTTGACTTAAGGTTTGACATATCAATTTTTCTATATGCACTTATGGGAACAATGGTGTACTGGAATACTTTCTGGTATTCTAAGAAAAATATGCTTACAGTTACGCATGAAATGATAATTGAACATATGCAGATTCCTGTAGTACTGTTTGATTATGAGGGGATTCTTGCAGATTTTAATTCTTCAATGAAGGATGTTGCAGGTAATCTTGAATACGATAACAGGGAACAGGATTTTGAGTGGTTTGTCAGGGAGAATGGCCTGCCTGTTAAACCTGGAGAAGATACATTTGAATGGAAGCATAATGACAGAATATATGACTGCAGGATTGAGAGACTTTCAGATGAAAAAAACCGACTGCTGGGTACTATTATTGTTATGCAGGATGTGTCAGAGTTAAAGAAGGCTTATGCTGAACTTGAAAATATGGTTATTTATGACCAGCTTACAGGAGTTTACAGCATGTACAGCTTTATGGAGCATTGTAAACAGTATGATGAATATAATGGCAGTGTTGCTGTAGTTGTCTGTGACATTAATCATTTGTCAGATATTAATATACAGTATGGACAGAAAGCAGGTAACCAGGCACTTATAAATGTGGCTGGTGTGCTTAAGAAGATACTTATGGACAGAGCATATATTGCAAGAATTAATGAATGTAATTTTGTTGCAGTAATGAAGAATGTCACGGATGCAGAGGCTGGTAAAACATTTGAACAGATAAAGAGAGTGGTAGAAAAAGAGTGCAATAATGGAAAGTTTGGTGTTACTATAGAATACGGTATTGCTATGAGAAAAGCTTCTAACAGATGGATAATGGATATTGTTCATGAAGCGGTTAATAATATGAGAGATAGGAAAGGCAGATAATACACATGAGGTTTGATGGTGTTAAAAAAGTTGATGAAGGAAGGTTTATCAGCAGATACGATCTTTATTATACAACTGAGGATGACAAGAAAAAGGTCTACGAGATTATAAGCAGAAACAAGGATATAAAGACGATAGACGATATAAGAAATGAAAAGACTGACGGAGTTGTTATTGTTGTGACTGATGAAGCGGATGAACATATTCTGATTAATAAAGAATATAGAATGTCAGTAGGAGATTATGTGTATAATTTTCCAGCAGGGCTTATTGATGAAGGGGAAACTCCCGAAGTGGCGGCGAAGCGTGAGCTTAAGGAAGAGACAGGGCTTGACCTTATTGTAATTGAAGACAAGCTTTATGACAGCTACAGTGCGATAGGATTTTCTAATGAGACAAATGCTGTGGTTATCGGAAAAGCATGTGGAAAATTTGCGCCAAGCACTTCAACGTTTGAGGAGATTTCGGCGGCATGGTATTCAAAACAGGAAGTAAAAGAGCTTCTTAAGGATAAGCATTTTGCAGCGAGAACACAGGCATTTTGCTATATGTGGGCGAGAAATAAATAATAAAGAGGCAGGATATGTTTAGAGGAAAAAGAATTATTTCAGGAATTATGTTGGTGCTTATGCTGGTTAGTCTTATTGGATGTAAAAAGACTTCCAAAGCGGCAACATTTACATATGAGGAGAATGCTGCCGGGAATATAGTTATAACTGGACTTACTGATAAGGGAAGAGCGGATGCAAAGGTTATTGTGCCGGCTAAGATTGATGGAAAGAAGGTTGATGGAATAGGCAGTGGTGTATTCCGCGATGATACAACAGTTACTGATGTTGTTATATCAGATGGAATAAGCTATATAGCTGAAAATGTATTCTTAAGCTGCTATAATCTTAAAACAATTGAGATTCCGGAATCGGTTAATTCTATTGGAACTAATGCATTTACAGATACACAGTGGGAGTATGACCAGCTTGCAGATAAGGATGAGATTATTGTTAATGATGTGTTATGCAAGATAAGCATAGATAGTGGGACGTATAATATTCCGGATGGTGTAAGGACAATTGCTTCGGGAGTGTTTTATAATAAAGATGGTCTTACACAAATAAATATTCCTGACAGTGTGGAAGTAATTGGAGCATATGCATTTGCTGGCTGCAAGGGACTTAAGGAAGTTAAACTGCCTTCAGGCGTTAAAAGAATTGAGTATGGTGCATTTTCTGATATGAATATCAGTGAGATTGTTGTGCCAAAGTCGGTTGATTATATAGGAAATGAAGCATTTGAAGGAATTGAGAATGTCGTAAAACGATAAGGAGGATGGCTTATGATAAAGAAGAAAAGCAATTCTTTTCTATCATGTGATAGAAAGACGTCTGTTAATGTTGTTATGTGGTGTCCCGATGAGACAGAATATGACAAGCCTGTTGCGGTATTACAGATATGTCATGGGATGATTGAGTATATTGACAGATACGACGGATTTGCAAGATATATGGCAGAGAGAGGCTTTGTTGTTGTTGGTAATGATCATCTTGGACACGGAAAGTCAGTATGCACGGATGATGATCTGGGATTTTTTAAAGATAAGAATCCAGGAGAGGCACTTGCAAAGGATGCACATCATCTTACAGTTCTTATCAAGAAAATGTATCCTGGTATTCCGTATTATCTTGCAGGACACAGCATGGGGTCGTTTGTTACAAGAAGATATATATGTGATTACGGATATGAACTTGATGGAGTTATTGTAATGGGAACAGGACACCAGCCGGCACCAATGGTTTTTGCCGGAAAGGTGCTTGCTGATGTAGTAAGACTTATAAAGGGGGACCGTTACAGAAGCAGACTGATATCTAAGATTATGTTTGGTGCTTATAACAAGCACATAAAGAATGTAAGAACAGTCAATGACTGGCTGACAAGAGATGAAGCGGTTGTTGATGAATACAATGCCGGAAAACTGACAACATTTCTGTTTACGGTTAATGGTTACAGAGGGCTTATGAATATGATTCTGTATGTAAGAAAGCCGCGCAACATAGAAAGAATTCCTAAGAATCTGCCGATGCTCATGATATCAGGACTTGATGATCCGGTGGGAGAATACGGCAAGGGCGTTTACAGGGCATATAATTCGTATCATGGTCACATTGATGATATTGATTTAAGACTTTACGAGGATTGCAGGCATGAGCTGTGCAATGAACTTAATAAAGAAGAAATATATGAAGAAATATATGGCTGGATTATGAACCATATGAGTAAGTAGGTTAATAAAAGCGGAATGGAAGTTTCAAACCATTCCGCTTATTTCTTTATTGATTATAATCTGATAGTGGTGTACTTAGGAATGCATGCAATTCCTAATGCGTAAGGGCCTGTATGGCAGCCAGAGATAATACTGATTCTTGTCTTGAAATCTTCGCGTCTTTCGAGAAGTTTTACACCAAGCTGTGCTTCAACATCATCTCTGTACTTTTCAGCTTCTTCCAGATTAGTGCAGTAGCCAACAGTGATATCCCAGTTCTCAATCGGCATTCCCTTTGATTCAATGTATTTCTGAATCATGTCAATAACATTAGATTTACCCTTGTTTCTTGTTCGTGTAAATCCACCAAGTCCGATTTCTCCTTCTTTCATAACGATGATAGGACGGAGACTTAATTTGCTTGTGATTGTAATTGCAGTCTTGGCAAGACGTCCGCCTTTACTTAAGTATTCAAGTGATTCTGTTGTAAACATTATTCGGCCATCGTTTCTTAAAGCTTCAAGAACTTTGATTGTATCCTCATATGAATACCCTGCTTTTCTCATCTGGAGAGCCTGATATATGAAGAGTGAAAATGATGCTGAATTAAGCAGAGAATTAATAACTGTAACCTTAGCATCAGGATGATCTTCTAATATAATATCCTTAGCTGTGCAGGCTGAGTTATAAGATCCTGAAAAGTATGATGTAATTGTACATACAATAGCAGGTCTGCCAGCTTCCACACTTGGCATAATAGCATCAACAAAATCCTGTACACTTGGAAGAGATGACTTAGGAAATGCACCTTCGTCTGTCATTCTTCTATAGAATTCATCATGAGTAATGTCATATTGTTCTTTAAGATAATTAACACCATCAAAAGTTGTGTAGAGCGGTACAAGCTTAAGATTGTGTGTCTCTGCATATTCTCTAACAATATCGCAGGCTGAATCAGTGATTATATCAAACATAATATATATTATCCTCCGCGTTGTAAAAACGATTTGTTTTGTTAATTGAGATGATAACACATAGTTTTCAAAACCACAATACATTAATATTAATATTTTATAAAATATAAGTTTGTAAAATTAAAAAATTGTTGTATAATCAATTTGTATGTATATTTTTTCGAGCGGAGGAAATAATTAATGAAGGTATGTGCATTTCTTACAGATGGTTTTGAAACGGTAGAAGCACTTGCAGTTGTAGATATATTAAGAAGAGCGGATATTAAGATTGATATGATATCAATAACAGGTGACATTAATGTTAAAAGTGCTCAGGGGGTAATTGTTCAGGCTGATGAGCTTTTAGATGAATATGTATTTGAAGGAGATGAGCTGTTATTCCTTCCGGGTGGTCCGGGTCATAAGTCATATTATGATTGCAAGGATTTACTGGAACTTCTTAAAGAATACAATAAGAAGAATAACAGAATAGCAGCCATATGTGCAGCACCTTCAATTCTTGGAAATCTTGGATTACTTGAAGGGAAGAAGGCAATGGCTTTCCCAGGCTTTGAAACGCAGTTAACGGGGGCAGTTATAATAACAGCACCGGAGAGGGTAGTTACAGATGGTAACATCACAACATCGAGAGGAATGGGTACATCTCTAGATTTAGGACTCGAGCTTGTAAGACTTATTAAAGGAGAAGAACTTGCAGAGCAATTAAGGACTTCAACACAATATATATAATAAGTTTATTTTATGCGAGAGGAACTTTTAAAGATGGAATATGATAATTACGATGAGGATGCAATACGCCGCAGCAGAAAAAGAAAATCACAGTTGATGAAGAAGAAAAGACAGAAGATTTTAAGAAGAAGATTTATTATAATGGCAGCTGTAACATTTTTAATAGTGCTTGCAGTAGTTATTGTGAATATAACATCGGGGCTGAGAAAAACATTGGGTCAAAAAGCGGCATTTGCTTCTGATATAACAGATGAGACACAATCAGAGATACTGATGCCAACAGAAGCACCAACAGAACCGCCTCTTATATATGCACAGATGGCAGAAGATTATCAGGATTTGTCAGCTGATGCACAGATAGCGTCGCCTTATGCAGCATTACTTGATGTCAATAATCATAGAATAATAGCAGGGAAACTTGCTGATACTAAGATTTATCCGGCTTCAATGACTAAGGTAATGACACTTATTGTTGTATCAGAGAATATAGATAAGATGCCCAAGACTTATACATTTGGATTTGAGATGCTTAACAGACTTTACAGGGAAGAAGCGTCTGTTGCAGGATTCCTTGAAGGTGAGACAGTAGATGTTGAAGATCTTATGTATGGACTTGTGCTTCCATCAGGAGCTGATGCAGCCGAGGCACTGGCTATAATGGCAGCTGGCTCTAATGAAGAATTTGCAAAGCTTATGAATGAAAAATGTAAAGAGCTTGGACTTAAGTATACACATTTTACTAATCCGACAGGATTATATGATGAGGAACAGTATACAACTCCATCAGAGATGGCAATGATTATGGAATATGCCATGAAAGATGAGACCAGAGCCAAAGTACTTGGAACATATCAGTATAAGACTAAAGCAACAGCACAGCATCCGGAAGGAATACAGCTTACAAGTACAATGTATTCAAGAATATATGGCAATGAAGCACCTGGAGTACTAGTAAAAGGTGGTAAGACAGGATTTACCAATGAAGCAGGAAGCTGCCTTGTAAGTTATGCTGTAACTAATAAAGGTAATGCGTATGTTTTCTGCACTGGAGGAGCAACATACAGATGGGCACCTGTATATGATGAGATATATGTATATAAGAACATAATTCCGGCGTCAGCCAAAGATTTAGAAACAGAAACAACGAAAATGTCTCCTAATAATTAACAACCAGAATATGTCATAATAATTAGTATTAACGGACACATAATAACATCAAGACGTTAAGTTATGGCGCCATAACTTTTCGGCTTAAACCTAAAAATGTGTTTAATAAGGAGGCTTATTATGGCTAAATCAACAAGTTCTAATTATAAGACTAAGAAGGAAGCACAGAATGCACTTGACAGATTCAAGATGGAGGTTGCTTCAGAAATTGGTGTTAACTTAAAGGATGGTTACAATGGAGACCTCACATCAGCAGAAGCTGGTTCAGTTGGTGGTAACATGGTAAAAGAGATGATCAGAAGACAGGAAGAGCAGATGAGCGGTAAGTAATTGCGGGGTGCTCACAACTGAATACGAATTATCTTAAGTGATAAATGGGCTGTAATCCGAATGTTTATTAGTAAATATAAGGTTTGCAGCCCTATCTTTTATTTTTTTAAAATAGTACTGGTAATCTAAAAACAGTTGTGTTATAATTCGTGGGTATGTTGTACGATAGTAACAATACATAGTTCATAGGAGGATTAATTTATAATGAGTTTCACAGTTGAGAATTTAGAAGAGAAGAATATGGTTAAACTTGTTATTGAGTCTACTGCTGAGGAATTTGAGGCAGGTCTTAATACTGCATATAATAAGAATAAGAGCAAGATCAGCCTTCCTGGTTTCAGAAAAGGTAAAGCACCTAGAAAGATGATTGAGAAGATGTACGGTGCAGAAGTGTTCTACGAAGATGCTGCTAATTCAATCATTCCAGATGCTTATGCTAAGGCTGCTGATGAGTGTGGTCTTGAGCTTGTTTCTCAGCCAAAGATTAATGTAACACAGTTAGAGGCTGGAAAGCCATTCATTTTTGAAGCTGTTGTAGCTACTAAGCCAGAAGTTGAGCTTGGACAGTACAAGGGCGTTGAAGTAACTAAGGCTGATACAGAAGCAACAGATGCTGATGTAGAAGAAGAATTAAAGAGAGTTCAGGAGCAGAATTCAAGAACAGTAGCTGTAACAGACAGAGCAGTTAAGGATGGCGATAATACAGTTATTGATTTCGAAGGATTTGTTGACGGTGTTGCATTCGAAGGTGGAAAGGGAACAGATTACCCACTTACAATCGGATCTCATTCTTTCATTGACACATTTGAAGATCAGATTATCGGTATGAATATCGGTGATGAGAAAGAAATCAATGTTACATTCCCAGAAGAGTATCATGTAGATGATCTTAAGGGTAAGCCAGCTATGTTTAAGGTTTCTGTTAAGGAAATCAAGGAGAAGCAGCTTCCAGAGCTTAATGATGAATTCGCTCAGGATGTATCTGATTTTGATACAATTGCTGAATATAAGGATGATTTAAAGAACAAGATTGCTGACAGAAAGTCAAGAGAAGCTAAGGCTAAGCAGGAAGACGAAGCAATCGCTAAGATTATCGAAGACTCTAAGATGGATATTCCAGATGCTATGGTTGACACACAGGTTAACAGAATGGTTGAGGATTTTGCACAGAGATTACAGCAGCAGGGCTTATCAGTTGAGCAGTACTTCCAGTACACAGGAATGACTGCAGACAAGATTATGGAAGAGATGAAGCCAGAAGCTGTTAAGAGAATTCAGTCAAGACTTGTTCTTGAGGCAGTTGTTAAGGCTGAGAATATTGAGACTTCAGAAGAAGACTTTGAAGCAGAGTTAAAGAAGATGGCTGAGACTTACAAGATGGAACTTGATCAGATTAAGGAATTCATGGGCGACTATGAGAAGAAGCAGATTAAGGAAGATCTTGCAATCCAGAAGGCTATAGAAGTTATTACAGGATCAGTTGTTGAAAAATAATTGAGGTTGTAAGAAACATTTTAGTATATTGGAGGTTGTGTAATGAGTTTTGTACCTTATGTCATTGAACAGAACAGCAGAGGCGAAAGATCATATGATATATATTCACGTCTGCTTAAAGACAGAATTATATTCTTAGGAGAAGAGGTAACAGATGTCTCTGCTAATCTTGTAGTAGCACAGATGTTATTCCTTGAGGCAGAAGATCCAGGCAAGGATATACATTTCTACATTAACAGCCCGGGAGGATCAGTATCAGCAGGTTTTGCTATATATGATACAATGCAGTACATCAAGTGTGATGTTTCTACAATCTGTATTGGTATGGCTGCAAGTATGGGTGCATTCCTTCTTTCAGGCGGTGCCAAGGGAAAGCGACTTGCTCTTCCTAATGCAGAGATTATGATTCACCAGCCATCAGGCGGTGCAAGAGGTCAGGAAACTGAGATCAGAATCGTTGCTGAGAATATACTTAAGACAAGAAATAAGTTAAACGAAATACTGGCAGCTAATACTGGCAAGTCAGTTGAAGAGATTTCACGCGACACAGAGAGAGATAACTATATGACAGCACAGGAAGCTGTTGCATATGGACTTATCGACAGTGTTGTAGAGAAGAGATAATAATTGCTTATGATAAGGAAGATGCCTGCAGATAATACATTTGCAGGTGTCTCCCTTGTTTTTGTGTGATAAGCGAACCTTTATTTAAAGGATTTATAGTGATTTGGAGGATAGTATGGCAGGCAGAAATATTGACGAGAAGCTTAGATGCTCATTCTGTAATAAGACACAGGATCAGGTTAAAAAGCTGATTGCAGGACATAATGGTGTTTACATTTGTGATGAATGTGTAGAAATATGCAGCGATATCCTTGATGAAGAGTTTGAAACTGAGACAGATGCAAAAGAAGTGGTTGATGGAATGAATATCAACCTGCTTAAGCCGAAGCAGATAAAAGAATTCCTTGATGATTATGTTATAGGACAGGATGATGCAAAGAAGGTACTTGCTGTTGCTGTATATAATCATTATAAGAGAATAATGTCACAGGCTGATCTGGATGTAGAGTTACAGAAGAGTAATATTCTTATGCTTGGACCAACAGGTTCAGGAAAAACATTCCTTGCACAGAACCTTGCAAGACTTCTTAATGTACCTTTTGCAATTGCTGATGCGACAACTCTTACAGAAGCCGGATATGTAGGCGAGGATGTTGAGAATATCCTATTAAAGCTTATTCAGGCTGCAGATTATGATGTTGAAAAAGCTCAATATGGTATTATATATATTGATGAAATAGATAAGATTACTAAGAAGTCAGAAAATGTTTCTATAACAAGAGATGTATCTGGAGAGGGTGTACAGCAGGCTCTTCTTAAGATATTAGAGGGAACAATAGCATCAGTTCCACCACAGGGAGGAAGAAAGCATCCACAGCAGGAGCTTATTCCAATTGATACAACCAATATTCTTTTCATATGTGGAGGTGCATTTGACGGACTTGAGAAGATTATTGAATCAAGAATGGATAAGAGTTCAATTGGTTTCAACTCTGAACTTAAGGAAAAGAGTAATGATGATATAGGTGAGATGTTCCATAAGGCACTTCCACAGGATCTTATCAAATTTGGACTTATTCCTGAGTTTGTAGGCCGAGTTCCAGTTGTTGTTTCATTAGATTCGCTTGACGAGGAAGCACTTGTGAGAATTCTAAAAGAACCTAAGAATGCTATCATAAAGCAGTATCAGGCACTTTTTGGACTTGATGAGGTAGCACTTGAGTTTACGGATGAAGCTGTTGAGGCAGTAGCACATAAGAGCTTTGAGAGAAAGACAGGAGCAAGAGGCTTACGTTCAATCTTAGAATCTGTCATGAATGAAGTAATGTATGAGATTCCGTCAGATGAAACAATATCAAAATGTATAATAACTAAGGAAGCTGTAGAAGGAAGCGCAAAGCCTCTGTTAGAATACAGAACAGATGCTGTAAAAAAAGCACAGTAACGAAATTAATTCAGGCGGGCTGTTCATGATGGACGGTCCGTTTTTTAGATAGAGAGGAATATATGAGTAACAAATATGATAGACATTATCCGGCTATTCCATTAAGAAATGTCACTGTTTTTCCTGGGATGGTAATGCACTTTGACGTGAGCAGAAAGAAGTCTGTAAAAGCTGTAGAAGCAAGTATGGCAGCTGATGAACTTATATATCTTGTAACACAGAGAGATTCGCAGGTGAGCGAACCGGGGATAGCAGATTTATATACAGTAGGAACGATTGCTAAGATAAAACAGATAATAAAGATGCCAGGCAAAATTTTAAGGGTCCAGGTAGAGGGGCTTGAAAAGGCACTTGTAAATAGATTTGAAGAAACGTCAGGAATGATGCTTGCTGATGTAAGTGTTATTGAATGGCTTGAAAAGCCTGATAAAATGGTGTCGAGAGCTATAATTGTAGGCATGAGAGAACTTTTGACACAGTATGCACATGTTAATCCGAAGTTTGCAAAGGATACAGTCAAAAGATGGCTTTCATATAATGATGCAGAAAAGCTGATGATGGAATTTGCTCAGGAATTTATGATGGATTTTGATAAAAGACAGCAGTTTCTGGAGGCAGAAGACTATGAGCAGATGTATACATTTGCAGCAACATTACTTGTAAATGAGATAAATGCTTATACTATTAAAGAAGAACTTGGCAATATTGTAAGAGAAAGAGTTGATAAGAACCAGAAGGATTACATATTAAGAGAAGAACTTGCAGCAATTAATGAAGAACTAGATGGAGGAACCATAACAGAGGCGGAAGAATACGAGGCGGACGTTGAAAAGCTTGATTCACCGCAGTATGTAAAGGATAAGCTTAAAAGGGAAATTAAGAGGCTGAAATCACTTGCAGGGAATAATGCTGAGGCCAATGTTGAGAGAACATATATAGAGACATGTCTTGAATTACCATGGAATGTGTCGACTGAAGATAACAAAGATATAGATAATGCTGCAAAAGTGCTTGATTCGGACCACTATGGAATGAAAGATATTAAGGAAAGAATTCTGGAATCACTTGCGGTAAGAAACATAACAGGTAGTGGTAAAGCACCTGTAATATGTCTTGCAGGACCTCCAGGAACGGGTAAGACATCTATAGCAAGATCAGTTGCAAAGGCACTTGGCAAGGAGTATGTAAGAATCTGTCTGGGTGGTGTAAGAGATGAGGCTGAGATAAGAGGACACAGAAAAACATATATTGGAGCTATGCCTGGAAGAATTATTGAGGGACTTAAGAGTGCCGGAGTTAATAATCCTCTCATGCTTCTTGATGAGATAGATAAGATAAGCAGTGATTATAAGGGTGATACATCGGCGGCACTTCTTGAAGTATTAGACAGTGAACAGAATGTTAATTTTGTCGACCACTATATAGAGATGCCGGTTGATTTGTCACATGTGCTTTTTATTGCAACAGCTAATGATCTGTCTAATATAAGCCGTCCATTGCTTGACAGAATGGAAATTATTGAAGTCGGTTCATACACAGCTAATGAAAAGTTTCATATTGCTAAGGAACACCTTATTAAGAAACAGATTAAAGAGAATGGTCTGCTTGTATCTGATGTAAAGTTCACTGATAAAGTTATAAGAACAGTTATTAATTCGTATACAAGAGAAGCTGGTGTGAGAGGTCTTGAAAGGCAGATTGCAAAGATTGTAAGAAAAGCGGTTAGAGAATTATACAAAGCCGGAGTGTTCACATCTGATGGAACAAGAGATAAGACTGTAAAGAAAACAGTTAATATATCTGATAAGAATATTACAGATTATCTTGGAAAAGTTAAATACAGACCAGACAAAAAGAATGCAAAGGGTGAAGTTGGTATAGTAAGAGGGCTTGCATGGACACAGGCAGGAGGAGATACTCTTGAGATAGAGGTTATAACAATGCCGGGCAAAGGCGAGTTCAAGCTTACAGGGAACATGGGTGATGTAATGAAAGAATCAGCAAGCATAGCTGTTTCTTATATCAGATCAGTAACAGAAAAAGGCAGATATAAAGTGGATGCTGAATATTTCCAGAATCATGCATTCCATCTTCATATACCAGAGGGTGCAACTCCGAAAGACGGACCTTCTGCTGGTATTACAATGGCAACGGCAGTATTGTCTGCGGTTACTGGAATTCCTGTAAGAGCAGATGTTGCAATGACTGGAGAGCTTACATTAAGAGGTAAGGTACTTCCAATAGGAGGTCTTAAAGAAAAGCTTCTTGCAAGTAAGACAGCGGGCATAACAAATGTTTTTGTACCTCGGGATAACAGGTCTGATGTAGAGGAACTTGACACAGAGATAACTGAAGGGATGAATATAATATATGTTAATAATGCTATAGAAGTATTTGCACAGGCATTAATGCGTTAAATGAAAGGAGCAGCGGATTATGGTTATAAAAAAAGTTAATCTGGATATAGTAGTCGGAGTTACAAGTACACTTCCTGAGACTCCATTCCCTGAGGTTGCATTTGCAGGTAAGTCAAATGTTGGTAAATCATCGCTTATTAATGCATTAATGAACAGGAAATCATATGCAAGAACGTCATCACAGCCAGGTAAGACACAGACTATTAATTTCTACAATATTAATGACAGTATGTATCTTGTTGACCTTCCGGGTTATGGATATGCTAATGTAAGCCCTGCTGTTAAGGCAAAATGGGGTAAGATGATTGAGAAATATTTAAGAAAGAGCAGCCAGTTAAAGCAAGTGTTCTTGTTGATAGATATCCGTCATGACCCATCTGATAATGACAGAATGATGTATGACTGGATTGTAAATAACGGTTACAGACCTGTAATTGTTGCAACAAAGCTGGATAAGATTAAGAGAAGCCAGATAAGCAAACAGGTGAAAGCTGTAAGAACAGGACTTGGATTAAGGCAGGAAGATATTCTTATTCCTTTTTCATCACAGACTAAGCAGGGACTTAAAGAATTATGGCAGCTTATAGATTCATATGTACTGCCACAGGAAGAAGCGGCAGATAATGAGTAAATAAAAAGCTTTCTGACAGGCATATACACCTGTCGGAAAGCTTTTTTACATAAGTTTACGAACGATATAATCATATACTTCCTGACTGTTTTCACGCCATCTTGCACATATTATCTCTGCCTGTTCTTCAACTGGAACATTAAGGTTAAGTTCAATAAGAGTTGTGTCGCCTTCTTTTAGCTGACAATGTGCAATATAATTACCATTAGACAGCTTGTAGCAGTCAGTTACAGTTCCGGCTTCATTCTTTAATTCGTATTTGTTATCAAACAGATAGGTCTCTATATCATCACGTATGGCAGTTGATATCTTGGTGTAGAAAAATGCAATAGTTTCTTCACCTTCTTTAGTGAGAGTATAATGTGTGCTGCTCTGATGCGAGTAGCCTCTAATAAAGCCGTCCTCAACCAGAGAGTTGATGGTTTCCTGGAAAGTGAAATAATCCGTGTACTGCTTATCTAACATGAAAGATGAAAGCTGTGTGTTTGATAATGGAAAATTCACTTTGCTCAGCATATATAAAATCATTAATTTGTACAATGTGGTTGAGTCAGTGTTCATAAATCGTTTCCTTGATAAATCATATTTTCTTTGAGGTAATGAGAGAGTGCGTTGAGAACTCTCTTTTTGTCAGCTGTCCATAAAGGTGCAGCAAGAATATTCTTAGGTCCGTCACCGGTAAGTCTGTGTATTACCATGCTTTTTGGCAATACAGGAAGTATAGCTCCTATTGCGGCAAGGTATTCATCCATGGTAAGAGCTTTGAATAATCCTTTACAATAATCATTGTAAAGGTCAGTATCTTTTAAAATGTGCAATAAAGAAATCTTGATTCCCGATGCACCACTGTCTGATATATAGCGGGCAGTAGCAATATAATCGCTTATTGTCTCATGTGGAAGACCGATTATCATATGAACAACCGGTGCAATTCCTATGGAAAGAAGATTGCTTACGGCTTCATCATATACGGATAAAGGATATCCTCTGCGTATATAGTCGGCAGTTGAATTATTAATTGTCTGTAATCCTAATTCAATCCATACAGGCTTGATGCGATTGAGTTCATCAAGAAGCTTTAGGACGTCATCACCGAGACAATCCGGTCTTGTTGCGATAGACAAGATACGGATATCGTCTCTTAGTATTACAGGCATAAAAAGTTCACGCAGATATCCGGCATCAGCATATGTGTTAGTAAATGATTGAAAATATGCAATATATTCACTGCCGGAATATTTATTAGATATCAAAGTCTTAGCTTTGTCAATATCTTTAACGGCAAAATCACCGGAACCATGACCACTGCAGAATATACAGCCTGTTGTACCTAACTTTCCGTCTCTGTTAGGACAGGTCATGTTTCCGGAAAGACTTAATTTATATAGTTTCTTACCATAAGTGTCTTTAAGATATTCGCTTACAGAATAATAATATGGAAGCATAATTACTTCTCAATATGGTCAATTACGGCTTTGCTTACAACATCAGCAACTCTTGGGTCAAATGCTTCAGGAAGGATATTAACATCACTTACTTCATCGTCTGGAACAAGGTTTGCAATAGCAAGTGCAGCAGCAAGCTTCATATCTTCAGTTATCTGTCTTGCACGGCCTTCAAGAGCACCCTTGAAGATACCAGGGAATGCAATAACATTATTAACCTGGTTAGGGAAATCAGAACGTCCTGTACCAACAACTTTTGCACCAGCTGCCTTGGCAACATCAGGCATAATCTCTGGAACAGGGTTAGCCATTGCAAATATAATTGCATCTTTATTCATAGTCTTGACCATATCGGCTGTAACGATGTTAGGAGCAGAAACTCCGACAAATATATCTGCACCACGGAGTGCATCAGCTAAAGAACCAGTCTTGTTCTCAAGGTTAGTTACTTCCATCATTGACTGCTGCATCCAGTTAAGACCTTCTGAAGCCTTAGAAAGGATACCAGACTTATCACACATTGTTACATGCTTGAAACCATATGTAAGAAGAAGCTTTGTGATAGCAATTCCGGCAGAACCGGCACCGTTGACTACTACCTGGCAATCTTCTTTAGTCTTGCCTGTAACTTTAAGTCCATTAATAATACCTGCTAATACAACGATAGCTGTACCATGCTGGTCATCATGGAATACAGGTATGTCCAGAAGCTCTTTAAGTCTTGTCTCGATTTCAAAACATCTTGGAGCTGATATATCTTCAAGATTGATACCGCCAAATGCAGGTGCAATATTAACTACAGTTTTGATGATTTCTTCTGTGTCCTGTGTATCAAGGCAGACAGGCACAGCATTAACGTTACCAAATTCTTTGAAAAGAACAGCTTTTCCTTCCATAACAGGCATAGCGGCATGAGCACCGATATTACCGAGTCCAAGTACAGCACTTCCGTCAGATACAACAGCGATAGTGTTAGACTTGATAGTGTACTTATAAGCTGCTTCTTTGTCCTTGGCAATAACCTTGCAAGGTTCTGCTACACCAGGAGTATAAGCAAGAGCAAGATCTTCTCTTGTCTGAATCTTCATTTTAGGAGTTGTTTCAAATTTACCATTCCACTCTTCATGGAGCTGTAAGGCTTTCTCTGCATTAGTCATGATATCTAATCTTCCTTTCAATAATTAGTGCTTTTAACAGTATTATATATAATAACATATTGCTCTGACTAAAAAAAGCATTTTTAGTCTTTTCTTTTAGAATAATACGTTGTATAATCAGTTTATCTTTGATGCGATTTCTGCATCATTTCCCATTAAACTATGATTAATAACAGAGGTGGATTATATGAAGGCAAAGTTAGAAACATTGTCAGTCAGTGTATTACGCGAATTTGCGAAAGACAAGAATATAAAAAATATATCAACAATGAGAAAGAGTGAACTTATTGATGCAATTATTGCTGCAGCAGAAAGAGAAGAAAAGAAAGAGCCGGCAGAAGTTGAAGATGTTGTTTTTGAAGATGCCGGAGCAGAACATGATGTAGCAGGAATATCGGATGAGTCACACCATAAGAGTGAGCAGTATGTTAAAGAAGATAAGAAAGATAATTATCATGCACAGCCAAGACAAGAGCATGATGCTCCATTGGCAGATGGAATACTTGAGGTTTTATCGGACGGTTATGGATTTATAAGATGTGAGAACTTTCTTCCGGGAGAGAACGATGTATATGTTTCTCCATCACAGATAAGAAAGTTTAATCTAAAGACAGGTGATATTATTCATGGACCAAAGAGAATGAAAACATCTGGTGAAAAATTTTCGGCTCTTATGTATCTTGAGACGGTCAATGGAAAAGATCCGTCAGTTGCACAGAGAAGACCTGCATTTGAAAGTCTTACACCAATTTTTCCTAATGAAAGAATTCATCTTGAAAAGAATTCAAGTACAGTGGCAATGAGAATGGTTGATCTTATATCACCAATAGGTAAAGGTCAGCGAGGAATGATTGTTTCACAGCCAAAGTCTGGTAAGACAACACTTCTTAAGCAGATTGCCAATGCTGTAACTAAGAATAACCCTGAGATGCATATTATAATTCTTCTTATTGATGAAAGACCTGAGGAAGTAACTGATATCAAGGAATCAATCGTGGGTGATAATGTTGAGGTTATATATTCAACATTTGATGAACTTCCAGAGAGACATAAGAGAGTGTCAGAGATGGTTATTGAAAGAGCCAAGAGACTTGTTGAACAGAAGACAGATGTAATAATTCTTCTTGACAGTATAACAAGACTTGCAAGAGCATATAATCTTACGGTTCAGGCAAGTGGACGTACACTTTCAGGTGGTCTTGACCCTGCAGCACTTCATATGCCTAAGAGATTCTTTGGTGCAGCAAGAAATATGCGCGAGGGTGGAAGTCTTACGATTCTTGCAACTGCTCTTGTTGAGACAGGAAGCAAGATGGATGACGTTGTATTCGAGGAATTTAAGGGAACAGGTAACATGGAACTTGTTCTTGACAGAAAGCTATCAGAAAAGAGAGTGTTCCCTGCAATTGATATAGCAAAATCAAGTACAAGAAGAGAAGATCTTCTTCTTAATAGTGAAGAGCAGGAAGCTGTTGATATAATGAGAAAAGCTCTTAATGGATTAAAAACAGATGAGGCGGCAGAGAGAATACTGGATCTTTTTGTTAAGACTAAGAATAATCAGGAACTTGTAAGAACAGTAGTTAAGAACCATTATATTTAAAATATATTTTCTTTTTATAACTCTTTTGAAAAAATGCTTGCATAACATGTCGTATCGTGATACAATATGAAAGCTGTTTATGACAGATAAAGAGGTCATTGTGTCTAATGCGCATAGATCCCATCGGGACAGAAAGGGAATCTAAGGCGGAATTCACAATTGTAATACTTAATAATTTGTAAAGAGGTGAAATCATGAGAGAAGGAATCCATCCAGATTACTATCAGGCAAAGGTTGTTTGCAACTGCGGTAACGAGTTCGTAACAGGTTCAACTAAGGAAGAAATCCACGTAGAAATCTGTTCAAAGTGCCATCCATTCTACACAGGACAGCAGAAGGCATCATCTACTCGCGGACGTATTGATAAGTTCAACAAGAAGTACGGAGTATCAAACAATTAATTTTGAAATTAAGGTTGAGGTTTTTCGGGACCTCAACTTTTTTTGAATGTATACAAAACATTTAAGAAAGGTATGGTGTAATATGAAGCCATCAGGAATTGGGGGACAGGCTGTAATTGAGGGTATTATGATGCGTAATAAGAATAAATATTCTATTGCAGTCAGAAAACCTGATAATGAAATTGAAGTTGTTGTCAAAGAAAGCAGAGATTTAACAGAAAAGCATCAGTGGCTCAATTTCCCTATAATAAGAGGAATTGTCAGTTTTGTTGATTCACTTGTTACAGGTATATCAACAATTAATTATTCAGCATCTTTTTATGATGATCCGGCAGAACAGGAGAAGACTAAGATTGATGAGGTTGGCAAGAATATTCTTAAGGATAAGTTTGAATCGGTTCTAATGGCAGTAACGGTTATTTTGTCAATATTCTTTGCAATTGGATTGTTTATGGTTCTTCCATATCTTGCAGCCAGACTGGTATCAAAATACATAATTTCCAAGACACTTCTTAATTTCATAGAAGGCGTTGTGAGATTATTAATATTTGTTATATACATTTTACTTATATCCATGATGAAAGATATTAAAAGGACTTTCATGTATCATGGTGCTGAACACAAATGTATCAACTGCATTGAGAATGGTGCAAGACTTACACCAGAGAATGTAAAGAACAGTTCAAGATATCATAAGAGATGTGGAACAAGCTTCTTATTCTTTGTAATGTTTATAAGTATTGTGTTTTTTATATTTATAAGAGTTGATAATACGGCACTGCAGATACTTATAAGAATTCTGCTTATTCCTGTAATTGCAGGAGTTTCTTATGAGGTAATAAGATGGGCAGGAAAGAATGATAATGCATTTGTAAGAGTTTTGAGTAAACCGGGAATGTGGTTTCAGAAGCTTACTACAAGAGAGCCGGATATGGATATGATTGAAGTTGCCATAAGGGCAGTTGAGGAAGTATTTGACTGGAGACAGTTTATTGCTGAATATTATTCAGAAGCCGATAATCCGGTTGAAGCACTTGTGGCATCTGAGGCAGAACTTGCAATATCAGGAAGTCTTATTCATGGGAATGAAGAGACAAGAACTATTGATATAGAGGAACAGAAGTCAGAAGATAATCAGGAAACAGAACTTACCCCTGAACAAAAGTATTTACAGATGGGCAGGGAGATGGAATTTGGTATGGACGATACAGACAGGGAGTCATTTGCTTTTGTATATGAAGCAAGTGATGAATCAGAAAGTACTGTATATGATAATTCAAATGATTATAATGCTGATGATAAAGCAGAGGAACTTACAGAGGAAGAGGTAGTTGCGGGCTTTGAGTTCGAAACTGGAAAAGAGCCGGAAGAAGAGCAGTATCCTGAGGATGTTCCTATGTTTAAACAGAAAAGGCTGGAAGACAGATAATTATGATGACAATTCGAGAAGCAGTAAAATGGGGGGCAAAGCGACTTAGAGATAATAACGTCGATAATGCAGACCATGACAGTTTTGAATTATTATCTGCCATTAATGGTATGACAAGAACTTTTTATCTTGTGAATGGTGACAGCATGTTGTCAGAAGAGAATTTTTTGCTGTATGAAGAGTATATTGATAAAAGGGCTGCGCATGTTCCGCTGCAGCATATTCTGGGAAAAGCATATTTCTATGGATATGAATTCGAAGTGAATGAAGATGTGCTTATACCAAGACCTGATACAGAAGTGCTTGTTGGTGAGGTAATCAAGGTTACAAGAAATGGTGATAATATTCTTGATATGTGTACAGGCTCAGGCTGCATTGGGATTACTCTTGCTAAGAAGTTCCCGGAAAGCAGGGTGCTTGGAGTAGATGTTTCAGAAAAGGCACTTAAAGTTGCCCGGAAGAATAAGCATAATCTCGAGGCTGATAATATTGATTTTATGCTTAGTGATTTATTTGGCGAATTGGGTAATGATATTACATTTAATACAATAGTATCCAATCCACCATATATACCAACTAAGGTTATAGAAACTCTGCAGGATGAAGTCCGTTTACATGATCCTCTGCTTGCACTTGACGGAACAGAGGACGGACTTATGTTTTACAGGAAAATCACTGAGAAAGCACGAGAATATCTTAAGACAGACGGATACCTGTGTTATGAGATAGGAGCCGAACAGGCAGCAGATGTTTCTGAAATAATGAAGCAGGCTGGTTTAAGAGATATAACGGTTGTAAAAGACCTCGCTGGCCTTGACCGTGTTGTTATGGGCAGAAAGTAATTATATAGTTAGAGATAGAAAGGAAAAGTGACACGTATGTTTGACAGACTTGAAGATACAGTCAACAGATATGAAGATATAACGGCTGAACTTGGTAATCCTGATGTGGTTAATGATCAGGAAAAGTTCAGAAAGCTTATGAAAGAACAGAGCAGTCTTGCACCACTTATAGAAACTTATACTGAGTATAAGAACTGTAAGAAGAATATTGAGGACAGTCTTGCTATTCTTGATGAAGAGACAGATGAAGAACTTAAAGAGATGGCGAAGGAAGAACTTAATGAATCTAAGGCAAGAGTAGAAGAATTAGAGCATGAATTAAAGATTCTTCTTTTACCTAAAGACCCTAATGATGATAAGGATATTGTTGTTGAAATCAGAGCGGGTGCAGGTGGAGAAGAGGCGGCACTTTTTGCAGCAGAGCTTTTCAGAATGTATGTACACTATGCACAGGCAAGAGGCTGGAAGGTTGAAGTATTAAGTGGCGATGAAACCGGTATTGGTGGAATGAAGGAAGTAGAATTCATGGTTAAGGGACAGGGAGCTTACTCTATTATGAAGTATGAATCTGGTGTACACAGAGTACAGAGAATCCCGGTAACTGAATCTAACGGACGAATACAGACTTCTACTGCTTCTGTAGCTGTTATGCCAGAGGCAGAAGAGGTTGATATCCACATTGATGAGAAGGACATCCGTATTGATGTTATGCGAGCGTCAGGTAATGGTGGACAGTGTGTCAATACAACTGATTCTGCTGTACGACTTACTCATTATCCAACAGGAATAGTTATTTATTCACAGACAGAGAAGTCACAGATACAGAATAAGGAGAAAGCATTTGCGCTTTTAAGAGCCAAGTTATATGACATTGAGACTCAGAAAGCACATGACGCAGAGGCAGATGCAAGAAGAAGCCAGATTGGTACAGGTGACAGAGCTGAGAAGATAAGAACTTATAATTTCCCACAGGGAAGAGTAACAGACCACAGAATTGGTCTTACATTATATAAGCTTGACAAGATTATGGATGGAGACATCCAGGATATTATTGATGCATGTATCGCTGCCGACCAGGCTGCCAAGCTTGCTAAGATGGGCGAGGATTAATTGGTATTATGAAAAAGGATAGGAATTCTAATCCGGTTGCGCTGGTACCTATACTTGTTTTTCTTGTGTTGTATCTTGGAACCGGAATTATATTTGAATATGTCATGAAGATTCCAATGGGATTTTATAATGTACCAATTATTGTTGCATTTATGGCTGCAATATTAGTAGCGTGCATGCAGAATTCACAGCTTAAGTTTGATGAAAAGCTTGATGTAATGGCAAAAGGGTTGGCTGACAGGAACATTGTTACAATGCTTCTGATATTCATTACAGCCGGAATATTTGTCGGAGTTGTAGGAAGAAGCAGTGCAGAGAGTGTAGCTTATTTTATGTTAAGCATTATTCCTGCAAAGTTTGCAGTAGCGGTACTTTTTATTGTTGCCTGCTTTGTATCTACTGCAATGGGTACATCTGTTGGAACAATAACACTTATTACACCAATAGCGGTTGCGGTATCAGAAGCATCAGGATTTAGTATGGCATTATGTGTTGCATCTGTCATGGGTGGTGCAATGTTTGGAGACAATCTTTCTTTTATATCAGATACTACTATTGCAGCTTGTAATGGTCAGGGCTGTGCCATGAAAGACAAGTTCAGGGAGAATTTCTGGATAGCACTTCCGGCAGCAATTGTGACCCTTGTTATAATTCTTGTGCTTTCTTTTAGTACAGATATTCATGGTGAGATTGCACATTCATATAATCTTTTTCAGATTATTCCATATGTGCTTGTACTTGCGGGTGGAATTATTGGTGTAAATGTTTTTGTTGTACTTATAACAGGTATTATTTCGGGAATAGTTATTATGCTTGTTATGGGAGAGGTTACATTGGAGACTCTGCTTCTTAATATGGGAAGTGGTGCGTCAGGAATGTTTGAGACATGTATGGTTGCAGTTCTTGTATCTGTAATGTGTTCACTTATTAAAGAATATGGTGGATTTGATGCTTTACTTAATGGAATAAGAAGATTATTTAAAGGGAAAAAAGGCGGACAGCTTGGAATGGGACTTTTAGTTGGAACAATGGATATTGCTACAGCTAATAATACAGTTGCTATTGTAATGGCTAACCCTATTGCAAAAGAGATGGCTGATGATTATGATATTACTCCAAGAAAAGCGGCTTCGCTTCTTGATACATTTTCATGTATATTTCAAGGAATAATACCATATGGTGCTCAGATGCTGGTTGCCATATCAGCGGTTTCAGAGCTTGGATATAGCATTACAGCATTTCAGATTCTACCAAAGCTGTTTTATCCAATGTTTTTGTTTGTAAGTTCACTTATATGGATATATGTTATTCCTGAAGGAAAAAGTAAAACTAAAGCATAATAATGTACTGCCCAGAATATATAAGAAAGCTGAGTGTGAGGGGAAGTGTTAGTATGTCAGCCCGCGAACAGGTATTGATGAAAATAATCGCGAATCTTAGAAGACTCGGAATAGATATTTCTAATTCAAAATTCAAGGATAAAGATATAGAGAATGAAGTTGTTATGACCGTATATATAAAGGATGTAAGGGAATATATGGCGTGTTATGACTTCATAAGACTAGAACAGACACTTAATAATACACAGTGGTCTGCAGCGTTTACTTCAATTACAAGACTGGAACAGAATGCTAAAGAACTTGGAATTAACAGCTTTCTTAAACCATTCGAAGGAATAAGGGCGGCAGTGATTCAGAAAAATATTCGTTCGGCCTTGCAAAACCTTGCAGTTGTCAACAACAAGAAATCGCAGATATTAAAATGTTTAGGATAGCCCATATAGACTATCATTTTTACTTGAAATATTTATTAAAAAAGTGTAAAATACTTATAAAATCAATCAAGCGATTGGAGGCGTGAACAATGTTATTTCAACTTTATGGCAGCACAGCCATGACTCAGTTACTGGGTTGGGTGCTTGTGTTTGCAGGATTAGTAATTCTTAATGAGATAGGTCGTCGTACTAAGATTGGTGGTATCGTGTTATTCGTTATCATTCCGGCTGTACTCACAATCTATTTCATAACAATTCAGGCAGGTCTGTTTGGCGGTCACAGCAATCAGACATATGAGTATATGAACGGATGGTTCCATTATGCTAAGCTTTATGCAGCAGATATCGGAGTTGTCGGTTTCCTCATGATTAAGTATAAGTGGGGAATTGGAAAGAAAGAATGGTTTAAACCTTGGCCATTCGTAATTGTTGCTATTAATATTCTTATTGCGGTAGTATCTGATTTTGAATCAGCCATAAGAGCTTACCAGATTACTGGAGATTTTTCTGGTGCATGGTGGGCATCTAATGAAGGTGTATTCCTTTATGGTGGCTGGTGGAATATTGTTAATGGAATTGCAGGACTTATTAATATCTTCTGTATGACAGGCTGGTGGGGAATTTACTCATCTAAGAAAAAGGATGATATGCTCTGGCCGGATATGACAATATGGTTTATCGTTGCTTATGACATCTGGAATTTTGAGTATACATATTGTAATCTTCCAACACATACATGGTACTGTGGTGTAGCTCTTCTTCTTGCTCCTACATTTGCTAATGCATTATGGAATAAGGGTGGATGGATTCAGAACAGAGCCATGACACTTGCGACATGGTGCATGTTTGCACAGGTATTACCATTATTCCAGTTAAGCAATACATTCAGTGTATTGCCATCATTATATGGTGGAGCAACTAAGGCTGGTGTTAAGGCACTTGATCTTTATAACGCAGCAATTACATGTCACACTACAGGTGCAAGTGCAGGAGATGCAATTGCCAACTTTGGTATAACAGCTAACCCGACAGCACAGGGAGTTGTTGCAATGCTTGCAATAATAGCGAATGTGGTATGTATTTCGGTTATTATCAAGCGCTCTATTGAACAGAAGAAGTGTCCATATACTAAGGAAATCTGGGTTGGAACAAGAGACTACGAGCAGGCTATGTCAAGAGCAGAGTAATCTGTATATGTTAACTTAATATTAAATAATAATAAAGAACATCACAGACAGATTAAAGTGCAGAAAAATGCATGTCTTGAAGTGATGTTCTTTTTTGTGTATAATCAAAAGACAAAAGAACTACGGAACTTTGAAATGAGTGAAAAGGAGATGGAGCATATGAACAGTATTTATAAGAAGTTAAAGACAATTAAGTTTGAGATTATTATTGTTTCAATTGCATTGTTTGTTCTTGGCTTACTGCTGGTAATATTTCCAACAGCATCCCAGGAAATAATATGTAAAGGAATTGGAGTTGCCTTATGTGTATGGGGAGTATTAAGACTTATCAATTATTTTAGGATTGCAGGCAGTGAGATTCTTGGATCATATGGTCTTGTACAGGGAGTTACACTTCTTGCATTTGGTATGTTTTTTGTGATTAAACCAGGCTTTATTGCTGTATTCTTAGGAACAGCACTTGCAATTATTATTATTGTTGATGGAATCCTTAAACTCCAGTATGCTGTGGATTTCTATCATCTTGAGTCGGACAAATGGTGGATTGAGCTCATAGGTGCAGTTGTAATGGTGGTTATTGGTATAATTGCATTATTGAATCCATTTTCAACATCATCAGCACTTATAGTATTTATTGGAATTGCTCTGATGATAGAAGGATTATGGGATTTTATATCTCTTATGAGAATTGTATCTGTAACAAAGAAGGCCGGAAAGGCGATAAAGAACTTTAAGGATCAGGTTGATGCTGTAGATATGAAATAAATATATTACAGATTAATATAATAAACAGGAATGAGGGCGTACAAAGTAATGAGCAGAAAGATTTATGCGGCTATATTAGGAGCAGGAACAGTAGGAACAGGTGTATACAAGTTATGTCAGAGTATGAAAGATGATGTGATTAGTAAGACGGGGGCAGAACTTGTAGTTAAGAAGGTTCTTGTAAGAAATCTTGATAAAGACCGGGATCCAATTGGCAGAGAATTACTGACTGACAACTGGAAGGATATTATTGAAGATAAGGATATTGAGATTGTAATAGAGCTTATGGGTGGAACTACTCCGGCAAAGCAGTATATTCTTGAGGCACTTGAGGCAGGAAAGCAGGTTGTTACTGCTAATAAGGATCTTCTTGCTGAGCATGGTGAAGAGGTTATGGGAATGGCAGACAAAATGCATGCTGACCTTCAGTTTGAGGCGGCTGTTGCAGGAGCAATTCCAATAATCAGACCATTAAAGCAGAGCATGGCTGGCAACAATATCACAGAGATTATTGGTATTGTTAACGGAACAACTAATTATATCCTTACCAAGATGACTGAATCAGGAATGAATTACAAAGACGCTCTTGCCAAGGCAACTGAATTAGGATATGCAGAGGCAGACCCTACAGCAGATGTTGAAGGATATGATGCAGGAAGAAAGATGGCTATTATGTCATCAATCGCATTTAATTCAAGAGTAACATTTAATCAGGTATATACAGAGGGTATTACTAAGATTACAGCAGAAGATATTAAGTATGCTAAGGAATTCGGATATGTTATCAAGCTTCTTGGACTTGCGAGAAATACACCGGATGGAATTGAAGTTAAGGTTCATCCTATGCTTATTGATGAGAATCACCCTCTGGCTACAGTAAGAGATTCGTTTAATGCGGTATTTGTTCATGGTGAGGCAAGTGATGATACCATGTTTATGGGAAGGGGTGCAGGTCAGATGCCAACAGCTTCTGCTGTTATGGGGGACATTATTGATGTATGCCGTAACATAGTTCATGGCTCATGTGGCAAGATTGGCTGCTCATGCTACAAAGAGCTTCCTGTTAAGGATATATCTGAAACCAAGAGCAAATTCTTCTTAAGAATAGAAGCATTAGACAAGCAGGGGGTTCTTGCTAACATTGCAAGTGTTCTTGGAAACAATGATGTAAGTATTGCGCAGGTGGTCCAGAAGAGCCGTAAGGACGGTGTTGCTGAACTGGTTATCATTACTGATGTCGTTGCAGAGAAGAATTTTAATGATGCAATGACAGTATTTAACGGACTTTCAGTGGTAAAAGAGATTGCCGGAGTAATCAGAGTTTATTAATCAGAATAGGGAAATATATATGGCTAAGAAATATTATGCTGTGCGTGTAGGTAAAGTTCCAGGAATATATCAGACATGGGACGAATGTAAGAAGAATGTGCATGGTTTTCCAGCTGCCGAATATAAGAGCTTTCCATCTGTGGAAGAGGCGAAGTCTTATATGGGAAGGGGAGCTGTACAGGAGATTAATGGAAAGACCGGAAGTGGCAATATGGAAGATGTAATGCCTGACAATGATTATGCATTTGTTGATGGTTCTTTTAATATTGCAACCGGAGTGTATGGATATGGCGGTTTTCTTATGCATGATGGCGTAAGATATGAATTGTCAGGCAATGGCAGTGATAAAGAGATGGCTTCAATGCGTAATGTTGCAGGAGAGATTCTTGGAAGCATGGCCGCTGTAAAAAAAGCAATAGAGCTTGGACTTAAAGACATTTCTATATTCTATGATTATGCAGGTATCAAGGCATGGGCTGTGGGAGAATGGAAACGAAACAAAAAAGGAACAATAGAATATTATAATTATATTACATCTGTCAGGGATTCAATTAATATCAGATTCGTGAAGGTCAGGGGACATTCAGGGGTGGAAGGAAATGAAGAGGCTGACAGGCTTGCAAAGAGAGCAGTAGGGTTGTGTCAGGTACAGACTTCCGGACAAACTACGCTGCATAATAATAAGCATTGAGCGGTATAGGCTGTTTATGTGTCCGTTACGCTGCCAACGCACATTCGTGTGCGAGGCAGCTCACGCGTCCGTCCATGGACGCGTGTACACTAAACTGTATACAGGCTCAATGCTTTTATTATGCGCATAGTTTGTAGTCAGTCTGTACCTGACACAACCTACTGCTGACTGAAGTGTAGTTATATTGATAATATTATAAACATGAATTTCTCATTGACAAAGTCTGAAAACCGATATAACATATAAACATACAAATTAAGTATGAATTAAGACAACAGTATGTTTAACAGATGTTTTGCGGGAGGATGTAGCAATGAAAAATATTTTGTTTTTTGGGGATTCTAATACTTATGGATATAAGCCTGATAAATCAGGAAGATATGATTATGATGTAAGATGGACAGGCAGAATAGCTAATCTTCTTGGAAATGAATATAATATTATTGAAGAGGGACTGTGCGGAAGAACAACTATATTTCCAGATGCTGTAAGAGATGCAAGAAAGGGCATTGATCTTATTGGAGTAGTTGTTGAATCACATAAGCCGGTAGATGTTATAGCTATAATGCTTGGTACGAATGACTGCAAGACTGAATTTCATGCTGATGCTAAGACAATTGCAAAAGGAATGGAGGCAGTTGCAAGAAAGGCTAACAAGACAGCAGGAGAACATGCAAAGATAGTTATAGTTTCTCCGATTCATCTTGGAAAAGGTGTAGGTGAAGAAGGCTTTGATCCTGAATTTAATGAAAGTTCTGAAAATGTTTCAAGGCAGCTTGCATGGGAATATGAAAAAATAGCAAAGGAAAATGGATTTTATTATTTTGATGCCGCTGGTGCTGCAAAACCAAGTGAAGTTGACAGACAGCATTTAGATGAGAAAGGACATAAAATGTTTGCGGAAAAATATAGTGAATTCTTGTTGACAGAAGTTTTATAGGTGTTATAATGAAAATGAACATATGAATGAATGTTCATATGAAAGAATTTTGATTATTTAATGCTTTTAAGGAGAGAATATTATGAAGAAGACTTATAAGATTGATGTTGATTGTGCAAACTGTGCTAATAAGATGGAAGATGCAGCTAAGAATACAGCAGGTGTTAAGGATGCCACAGTTAATTTTATGGCACTTAAGATGATTGTTGAATTTGAAGAAGGACAGGATCCTAAGGCTGTTATGCAGGATGTTCTTAAGAACTGCAAGAAAGTAGAAGATGATTGCGAGATATATCTGTAATAGAAAGCCGTGAGAGTTGTTCTGGCAGATTGGAGTAGAATATGAATAAAAAGCAGAAAAAGATGCTTACAAGAATCATTATCGCAGCAGTCCTTATGATTGCTTTTAAGGTGATAAACACATTTGTTGATATTCCTACGGTTGTTCTTTTTATAATGTACATGGTTCCTTATCTTGTTATTGGATATGATATTTTAAGGAAAGCAATTAAGGGAATTCTTAACAGACAGGTATTTGATGAGAATTTCCTTATGGCAGTTGCAACTGTAGGTGCAATTATAATTGCACTTGTAGATGATGGTGATTTTACAGAAGCAATTGCGGTTATGCTTTTTTATCAGATTGGTGAGCTGTTCCAGAATATTGCAGTTGGAAAGAGCCGTAAGAACATAAGTGAGCTTATGGACATCAGACCTGATTATGCCAATATTGAAGTTGATGGAAAGCTTGAGCAGGTAGATCCTGATGAAGTAGAGGTTGGTACAGTTATTGTTGTCCAGCCGGGAGAGAAAGTTCCTATTGATGGTATTATTGAAGAAGGTAATACAACTCTTAATACCAGTGCACTTACAGGTGAAAGCCTTCCAAGACAGGCAAAGGCTGGTGATGAAGTAATAAGCGGCTGCATTAATATGTCAGGTGTGCTTAAGATCCGCACAACTAAGGAATTTGGTGAATCCACAGTATCTAAGATACTTGATCTTGTAGAGAATGCAAGTTCCAAGAAATCTCGTTCAGAGAACTTTATCAGTAAATTTGCAAAGATATATACACCTGCAGTCTGTTATGGTGCGCTGGCACTTGCTATAATTCCACCACTTGTAAGCATGATATTCTTAGGAGTATCTCCTCAGTGGGGAATGTGGATATACAGAGCGCTTACATTTTTAGTAATAAGCTGTCCTTGTGCACTTGTCATAAGTATTCCGCTCAGCTTCTTTGCAGGAATCGGTGGAGCAAGTAATCAGGGTGTTCTTGTAAAAGGTTCAAGTTATCTTGAAGCACTTGCAGAGACAGACATTGTTGTCTTTGATAAGACAGGAACTATGACACAGGGAGTATTTGAGGTCAGTGGTGTATATAATAACACTATTGACAAAGATGAACTTATAAAATATGCTGCATTTGCAGAAAGCTATTCAACACACCCTATAAGCAAGAGTTTACAGAAAGCTTATGGAAAAGAGATTGACAAGACATTAGTTACAGATGTTGAGGAAATCAGTGGTGAAGGTGTTAAGGCTAATGTATCAGGAAGAGAAGTGGCTGCAGGTAACAGAAAGCTTATGAGAAGACTTGGTCTTGAATATGCAGAGTGCAACGAGGCCGGAACTCAGGTTCATGTGGCAGTTGACGGGGCATATGCAGGACTTATACTAATATCAGATTTGTTAAAGCCTCATGCAAAGCAGGCTATAGAAGAACTTAAGAAAGCTGGAGTACGTAAGACAGTAATGCTTACCGGTGATGCAAAGAATGTAGCAGATGCTGTAGCTAAAGAATTAAATATAGATGCTGTGTACAGTGAATTGCTTCCGGCAGATAAGGTTTCTAAGGTTGAGGAGCTGTTAGAACATAAGAAATCAAAGAAAAAGCTTGCATTTGTAGGTGATGGTATCAATGATGCACCGGTACTTTCAAGAGCAGATATCGGAATAGCAATGGGCGCATTAGGAAGTGACGCCGCTATAGAAGCAGCTGACATAGTATTGATGGACGATGACCCGTTAAAGATATCCAAGGCAATTAAGATATCAAGAAAATGCTTACGTATTGTTTATGAAAATATTTATTTTGCAATAGGCATAAAGCTCATATGTTTAGTGCTTGGCGCAATAGGTATAGCAAACATGTGGGTAGCAATATTTGCAGATGTAGGTGTAATGGTTATTGCTGTAATCAATGCGATAAGAGCACTATTTGTAAAGAACTTATAAAGAAAGAGGTAATATGATGGCAGATTGTGAATGCTGTGAGTCAATAGAAATACATGAGGATTTATTAAAGATAGTTAATGAAACAATGCCAGATGAGAATGAATTATACGACCTTGCAGAATTGTTCAAGGTATTCGGTGATTCAACGAGAATTAGAATACTGTATGTATTATTTGAGGCAGAAGTGTGCGTATGTGATTTAGCACAGGCTCTCAATATGACACAGTCTGCAATATCTCATCAGTTAAGAATATTGAAACAGAACAAGTTGGTTAAGAACAGAAGAGAAGGTAAATCAATATTCTATTCACTGGCAGACGATCATGTAAGAAGCATAATCGCACAGGGAAGAGAACATATTGAGGAAGATATGTAATTATGATAGGGCTGTTCAGGACTGGAATGGCTGGAAAAACCTACGCAACTGCATTATTAATAAGCGTGAGTAGGTGTAATATAGGCAGTAAGGATACAAAATCATATTAAGAAGCCTACTATTTAATATCAAAATGTAGATTGTGTAGGTGTTATTTTACAAAAAAGGAGTTTCATCGATGATGAAGCTCCTTTTTTAGTGAGAAAAAACCTACGCAAACGATAGAAAATAGAAAGATGGTAGGTTTTATGCAATAAAGTTCATAAGAAGTGAGAAAATAAAACCTACGCAATTGCGTGATTATCAAGTATGCGTAGGCAAAATAACAGTTTAACGGAAAAATATACCATAGAAATGGCAGAGCCACCCAACACCCCAACTGTACAGAAAATTTTACAACTGTCTTGTCACGTGTAAACATTCGTGGTATACTCTAGCACAATGTATGTAAAACGCAAGTCAAGCATATGTAAACCTTAACGATTGGAGAAGCAATATGTCAGTTACAAGTGATATTTTAAAGTTGAAAAAAGAGAAGAATGCAGTTATTCTTGCACATTATTATGTAGATGAAGATGTTCAGGAAGTTGCTGATTATGTTGGGGATTCATTCTATCTTAGCAAGGTAGCGACTAAGGTAGATCAGGATATTATAGTATTTGCGGGTGTTGAGTTCATGGGTGAGAGTGCTAAGATTCTTAATCCGGAAAAGAAGGTGCTTATGCCAGAGCCAGGGGCTGATTGTCCAATGGCACATATGGCAACTAAGGAAGAAATTCTTAAGATGCGTGAACAGTATGATGACCTTGCAGTTGTCTGTTACATCAATTCAACAGCAGAGCTAAAGACTTATTCAGACGTCTGTGTGACATCATCAAATGCAGTAAAGATAGTAAAGAACCTTCCTAATAAAAACATTTTCTTTATTCCTGATCAGAATCTTGGAAGATTCGTTGCAAAGCAGGTGCCAGAGAAAAATGTGATTCTTAATAAAGGCTTCTGTCCAAGACATGTCGCGATAACAGAGGATATGTTCGTTGAAACTAAGAAGAAATATCCACAGGCAAAGCTTGCAGCACACCCTGAATGTACAGAGGAAGTATTAAAATATGCTGATTACATAGGCAGTACATCAGGAATTATTGATTATGTTGTAGATACAGATTGTGAGGAATTCATAATTGCAACAGTTGATGGTGTATTTGGTGAGATAAGAAAAAAGGCACCTGGCAAGAAAATGTATACATTAAAGCCTGACCAGGTATGTGTCAACATGAAGATGGTAACCTTAGATAAGGTGCTTGATGTTCTTGAACAGGAAAATAATGAAGTGTTTGTAGATGAAGAAGTTGCAAAGAAAGCAATGAAGCCACTTACAAGAATGCTTGAGCTTGCAAAGTAAGATTGTAGTATGCGCAGAAAGAATGGAGGTATCCTATGAATAATACAATTAAAACAGATGTGCTGATAGCCGGATGTGGCTGTTCTGGTCTGTATATGGCAATGAATCTGCCTGCCGATAAGAAGATTCTTATGATAACAAAGTCTGATTGTGAGAGCAGTGATTCATTTCTGGCACAGGGCGGTATGTGTATGCTAAAATGTGAAGAAGATTACGACAGTTATTTTGAAGATACAATGAAAGCCGGCCATTATGAAAATGATAAGAAATCTGTTGAAATAATGATCCGTTCATCAGCAGATGTAGTAAAAGATCTTGTCGATTGTGGAGCAAGATTTGCAAGAGAGGCTGACGGAAGTCTTGCATACACAAGAGAAGGAGCTCATTCATCTAACAGGATAATATTCCATGAAGATATTACAGGTAAAGAGATAACAAGCCATCTGTTAGAGAAGGTGAGAACTCTTCCCAATGTGACAATTATGGAATACACAAGACTGCTTGATATAATAAGCAGAGATAACAGATGCCTTGGTGCGGTTATAAGGACAGAAAATGGAGAGCTTATTAAGGTAGAAGCTTCAGATGTTGTACTTGCTACAGGTGGAATTGGTGGTTTATACAGACATTCAACGAATTTCAGACATCTTACAGGAGATGCAATTGCAATTGCTATAAAGCATGGAGTAGAATTAAAGGATATTAATTATGTCCAGATTCATCCGACAACATTTTATTCTGACAAAGAGGAAGACAGGAGCTTTCTTATATCTGAATCAGTAAGAGGCGAAGGCGCAAAGCTTTATGATAAGAATGGAAAAAGATTTGTTAATGAGCTGCTTCCAAGAGACTTGCTTACAGAAGAGATTAGAAAACAGATGGCAAAGGACAATACAGACTTTGTATGGGAAGATTTAAGGACAATACCTGAAGAAGAATTAAAAACGCATTTTCCTAATATAGTGCAGTATTGTATTGATAAGGGATATGACCCGTCAAAAGAGTGTATTCCGGTTGTTCCTGCACAGCACTATTTCATGGGAGGAATTAAGGTAGACCATGAGAGCAGAACAACAATGGATAACCTGTATGCAATAGGCGAGACAGCATGCAACGGAGTTCATGGAAGAAACAGGCTTGCAAGCAACTCACTTCTTGAAAGTCTTGTGTTTGCAAAGAGGGCAGCGCTTGATATTACTGAAAATGCAGTTGTAAAACCGACACAGGATGAGATTACATATTTTGATACATTTGATGCAGAAAAATATGCAGATGAGTCGAAAATTGACGGAGAATATGCAGAATTAGTCAATAAAAAGATTGAAGAGGCAGATAAAGCCTATGAAGAAAGCCAGAAGAAGAATTACGCATAATATATAGAAATGGAGAAATGATATGTTTGATAAAGTTACTTTAAAGTTAAATGTGGATCCGCTCATTCTTGGAGCACTTAAAGAAGATATTACAAGTGAGGATGTGTCAACTAACAGTGTTATGCCAGAACCAAAACTTGGAGAAGTCGAGCTTATATGCAAGCAGGACGGAATAATATGTGGTCTGCAGGTATTTGCAAGAACATTTGAACTGCTTGATGAAGATGTAGAGATTACATTTTTTGCAAAAGACGGGGATGAGGTTAAGAAAGGTCAGAAGATGGCAGTTGTAAGAGGAGATATAAGAGTTCTTCTGTGTGGAGAAAGAACAGCACTTAATTATCTCCAGAGAATGAGTGGAATTGCGACATATACTAATGGTGTTGCGAAGCTGCTTGCAGGAACTAAGACAAAGCTTCTTGATACAAGAAAGACATCACCTAATAACCGTATATTTGAGAAGTATGCTGTCAGAATCGGAGGTGGTAATAACCACAGATATAATCTTACAGACGGAGTACTCCTTAAGGATAACCATATAGGTGCTGCAGGCGGAGTTAAGCAGGCAGTTACAATGGCTAAGGAATATGCACCATTTGTAAGAAAGATAGAAGTTGAAGTTGAGAACCTTTCAATGGTGCGTGAAGCTGTTGAGGCAGGCGCAGATATTATTATGCTTGATAATATGAGTCATGAGGATATGCGAGAGGCTATGAATATAATTGGTGGAAAAGCTTTAGTTGAAGTTTCTGGAAATGTAACTAAAGAAAACATTGCAAAAATTACTGACCTTGGTGTAGACTTTGTATCAAGTGGTGCACTTACACATTCTGCACCAATTATGGACATTTCATTAAAAAATCTTCATCCTGTACAGGAGTAATTATTGTCGGGGTGAACCGGGGAGTTGTAGCAATGAACGGAGAAGAGAGAAGAAATCAGATAGTAGATATATTAAAACATTCGTCAAGTCCTGTGCCGGGTACACAGCTTGCACAGATATTAGATGTCAGCAGGCAGGTTATAGTGCAGGATATAGCACTTATACGTGCGAAGAATATAGATGTTTTCTCAACTAACAGAGGCTATGTGCTTAATGATAAGCAGGAATACAGCCGTATACTTAAGGTTAAACATGGAGATGATGAGGTGGAAGCAGAGCTTGGAGCAATAGTTGACATGGGTGGATGGATAAGAGACGTTTTTGTGTATCACAAGGTATATGGTGTTATAAGAGCGGAGATGAATATACATTCAAGGCGTGATATCAGGAAATATCTTGAGGAAATTGCAAATGGAAAGAGCAGCCTATTGATGAATGTGACATCAGGATATCATTATCATACAATTGTTGCGGATGACGAACAGACACTGGATTTAATTCAGGAGGAGCTTGGAAAACTTGGATTTCTTGCAAAATTGCAGGAGTATGAGCCAGTGGATTTCTGGCATAAAGGGTGAATATGGACTTAACAATTTACACACTTACACATAAACATTTTACAAAGCCTGATGATAATATGTATGTGCCACTTCAGGTAGGTACAGCCATTAATTCACCACTGGGGTATCTCAGGGACGATACAGGAGATAATATATCGGCTCTTAACGGTTATTATAGTGAACTTACAGGATTATACTGGATATGGAAAAATGTGCATGATATTAATTATGTTGGAACATGCCATTACAGAAGATATCTTATTGATGAGAACGAGCATATTATGAATGAAAAGCAGTATGAGCAGATTTTTAAGGAGTACGAACTTGTTACAACCAAGAGAGTCGTTCTTAATAATTCATATCATTACGGATTTTCTGCTAATCATAATGTAACTGCGCTTGACATGACAGGTGAAGTTATTAAGGAATTATATCCCGAGTATTATGATACATTTATACAGCTTGTTAATGGCAATGAGACATATTTTGGAAATATGATAGTCACTTCTAAAGAGCTTTTTGATAAATATGCTGAGTGGCTGTTTACGATATTCTTTGAGGTTCAGAAACGCATTGATATGGAGACTGATAAGGATTCATACCACAGGCGTGTGTTTGGCTTTATATCTGAATTCTTATTGCTTGTGTGGGTGAGAGTAAACAATATCAATGTAAAGGAATGCAAGGTTGGAATGGTTGGCGAAAAAGCCGAAACAAGGGAGCTGAAAGCAGTTTTGTCGTATTTTCTTGCAAAAGAGGATACAAAGGGTGCTATGCAGTACTTTATGGACTTTTACAACAAAAGACCTGATGTTCTCATGGAGGCGTCTGATGTAACCGGTGAATTGCATCTTATGTTACAGATAACAGCAGTTATGGACATGCAGATAAAGCGTGAGGGTGGCAGTTTTTACAAAAGCAATCCGGATGTCCGTAAATGGTTTGGGGTATTTTCAGGTATAAACAGGAAAACACAGCTTGAATTAAAAGGACAACTTACAGAAGACTGGAAGGAAATGTATAGAGAAATGGGGATTCCTGAGGAAGCATTTGCGGTAGCACGGAAGTTGTATGGTAACAAATAAAAAGGAAATAATGTCTTTAGGTTTCAGGGTTAATAATGTAATATATCCGAAAAGTTCAGGTAAAATATGGGGTAAATATAAAAAATGTTATTGACACCAGCAGACAGTTATATTATATTTTAAAGGTATTTTGGATATAAAAAGATATCGTAAATACAGACCACATGTTTACATGTTAAGCCTTGCGGACGGGCGGGTCGGTTGCCGAGTGTGACGAGGGCACACATTATTGATTGAGTTAGAAGCTCAAATTTTATAAGTTGATTTTAAAATTATCATGCGAGAGAGCATATCATCTTGTGAAACGGTCAATAAGAGCGGTAACAGTGACTTACTTGGATAAACTCTGAAAGGTCAGATTTTCTGTATTTGGCAATACAGTAATCAAAAAGAAGATAGAATATGATTATACAGGCGTGATTGATTTTAAATCAATCACGCCTTTTTGCGCGAGCAACGATGAGAATAGAAGTGAAAAATCACAATCATGCTTGCATGAATTGGGATTTTTTCACGGATATTCGAGGAGCGCCGCGACAATGACAGAGCGCAGCTCTGGAATAAAGCTGCGAGCGCGAGCAGCGATGAGAATAGAAGCATAGGCAGTAATGAGAACAGGGGGAGATTATGGACTTAAAAAGACAGGCGAGTGCGCCGCTTTACGAAGCAATTGAGAAATTCAGAAAGAAAAGAATTGTTCCGTTTGATGTTCCGGGACATAAGAGAGGAAGAGGCAACCCAGAACTGGTAGATTTACTTGGAGAAAGATGTGTTGGAATAGATGTTAATTCAATGAAGCCACTTGATAACCTGTGCCACCCTGTTTCTGTTATCAAGGAGGCAGAGGAGCTCACAGCAGAGGCATTTGGGGCAGAACACGCATTTTTCATGGTAGGAGGAACTACGCAGGCAGTACAGAACATGGTGTTATCTGTATGTAAGGCTGGAGATGAGATTATCGTTCCAAGAAATGTGCATAAAAGCGTAATTAATGCATTGATTCTGTGTGGTGCGATTCCTGTTTATCTTAATACAGAAATTAATGCAAAGCTTGGAATAGTGCTTGGAGTAACTGTGCAGCAGGTTGAAAAGACAATACAGGAGCATCCGAATGCGGTGGCGGTTTTGGTGAACAATCCTACATATTATGGAATCTGTTCAGACATTAAAGGAATATGTGATATAGCACATTCATATGGACTTAAGGTGCTTGCCGATGAGGCACATGGAACGCATCTGTATTTTGGTGACAACCTTCCTATGAATTCAATGAAAGCAGGAGCAGACCTTGCAGCAATATCAATGCATAAGTCAGGCGGTTCGCTTACGCAGAGTTCAATCCTTCTTACCAATAATGGAATGAATGCTGATTATGTACAGACAATTATTAATATTACGCAGACAACGAGCGCGTCATATCTTCTTATGACAAGCCTTGATATATCAAGAAGAAATCTTGCCCTGCGCGGCAGACAGTCATTTGCAAAGGTGAGCGAGTGGGCACAGTATGCAAGAGACGAGATTAATATGGTAGGCGGTTATTATGCATACGGAAAAGAACTGATTAATGGTGGAACAGTCTATGATTATGATGTTACCAAGCTTTGTGTTTATACAAGGGATATCGGACTTGATGGAATTGAGGTGTATGATATCTTAAGAGATGAGTATGATATCCAGATAGAATTCGGCGACATTGGAAATATAATGGCGTACATATCAATTGGTGACAGAATACAGGATATAGAAAGACTTGTCGGAGCATTGGCTGAAATCAGCCGTCTGTATTCAAAAGAAGAAAAACGCTTTGAAGTAGACAGACAAATGCTGCTTCCAAGGGTACTTGCTTCACCACAGGAAGCCTTCTATGCCGATAAGATTAAAGTTCCAATCCGTGAGGCAGCAGGACATATATCAGGGGAGTTCGTAATGGCATATCCGCCAGGAATTCCTATACTTGCGCCGGGTGAAGAAATCACAGACGAGATAATAGACTATATTCAGTATTCAGTAGAGAAGGGCTGTTCAATGCAGGGAATGGAAGATTCAACATTGCAGACACTGAATGTATTAAGAATGTAAATGTCCGATTTGTTCAATCGGTCAAATATAGAAGGGAGAAAGTTTCTATGGAATTTTGGTTTTCAGAACTTCATTCACCACATGTGAAGTTTGATATCAGGGTTGAAAAACAACTGTTTTCTGGCGAGAGCGACTATCAGAGAATAGATGTATTTCAGTCGCCAGAGTTCGGAAAATTCCTGACACTTAATGGAAGTGTTATATTTTCAGAACAGGATTGTTTCATCTATAACGAGATGGTGGTGCATGTGCCAATGGCAGTCCATCCAGATGTTAAAAATGTATTGATAATCGGTGGCGGTGACGGAGGTGTATCAAAGGAACTGTTGCAGTATGACAATATCGAAAATATTGACATAGTTGAACAGGACAACATGTTTGTTGATGTGTGCAGGGAGTATTTTCCAGAGACGGCAGTAGGATTAGAAGATGAGAGAGTACACATTTATAATTCAGATGCATTAAGGTTCTTACGCTCCAAGCAGGATATGTATGACCTTATAATTAATGACGCAACAGACCCGTTTGGTGCGAGTGAGGGACTGTTTACAAGGGAATTTTATGGAAACTGTTATAAGGCACTTAAGGAGGACGGAATACTTGTGTACCAGCATGGAAGTCCTTTCTATGATGAGGATGAGGATGCATGCAGAAGCATGCACAGGAAGGTGTTCCACACATTTCCAATAAGCCGCGTGTATCAGGCACATATACCAACAAGTCCGTCAGGATACTGGCTGTTTGGATTTGCGTCAAAGAAATATCATCCGCTTAAGGATTTCAAGCCGGCAGAGTGGAAGAGAAGAAATATACATACAGAATATTACACAACTAATCTTCATACAGGTGCATTCATGCTGCCAAAGTATGTTGAAGAATTATTAGAACAGGAGGAAGAAAGATGAGCAGAGTATTAGTAATTGGTTGCGGAGGAGTTGCTTCAGTAGCAATCCACAAGATATGTCAGGTGAGCGAGGTGTTTTCAGACCTGTGCATAGCGAGCAGAACAGTGAGCAAATGTGACAAATTAGCAGACGAATTGAAGGGTAAGACAAGTACTAACATCACAACAGCAAAGGTTGATGCTGACAACACAGATGAGGTTATTGCACTTATCAATGAATTCAAGCCAGATGTAGTTCTTAATGTGGCACTTCCATATCAGGACCTTACGATTATGGATGCCTGCCTTGCATGTAAAGTTCCTTATGTTGATACTGCTAATTATGAGTGTGAGGATACAGACAATCCTGAGTGGAGAAAGGTATATGAGGAGAGATGCAAGCGTCTTGGATTTACAGCATATTTTGACTACTCATGGCAGTGGGCTTACAGAGAAAAATATAAAGAAGCCGGAATTACAGCACTTTTAGGAACTGGTTTTGACCCGGGTGTAACAAGCGTATTCACAGCTTATGCACAGAAACACTATTTTGATGAGATACATACAATTGATATATTAGACTGCAACGGCGGCGACCATGGATATCCGTTTGCAACTAACTTTAACCCGGAGATTAATCTTCGTGAGGTATCAGCACCAGGCTCATACTGGGAGGATGGTCACTGGGTTGAGATTCCTGCTATGTCAATAAAGAGAGAGTACAATTTTGAGGGAGTAGGAATGAAGGATATGTACCTGCTTCACCATGAGGAAATAGAGGCACTTGCTGCTAATATTCCGCATGTTAAGAGAATACGTTTCTTCATGACATTTGGACAGAGCTATCTTACACATATGAAATGCCTTGAGAATGTCGGAATGTTAAGAACTGACCCGGTTGAATTCAACGGACAGGAGATTGTTCCAATCCAGTTCTTAAAGGCACTTCTTCCAGACCCTGCTTCACTTGGACCAAGAACAGTAGGTAAGACTAATATCGGCTGTATCTTCACAGGTATCAAAGACGGCAAGGAGAAGAAGGTATATATTTACAATGTGTGCGACCATCAGGAATGTTACCGTGAGGTAGGTTCACAGGCTATTTCATATACAACAGGCGTACCTGCTATGATTGGTACAATGCTTGTTGCAAAGGGACTCTGGAACAAGCCGGGAGTATTCACAACAGATGAATTTGATCCGGATCCATACATGGATGCGCTTAATAAGTACGGTCTCCCATGGGTTGTCGATGAAAATCCTGTTTTAGTAGACTAAAAAGAGAGGTTAATTATGAGATTTGATGAGTTAAAGACACCGGCATATGTAATAGATGAAAAAATGCTTATTCATAATCTTGAGATACTTCATAAAGTGGAAGAAGATACCGGCTGCCACATACTGCTGGCGCAGAAAGCATTTTCAGCATATGCAGAATATCCGCTGATTGGAAAATATATAAGCGGAACTACGGCAAGTGGAATATATGAAGCCAGACTTGGTGCTGAGTGTATGGGAAAAGAAAATCATGTATTTGCACCGGCATTTACTGATGAGGATATGGATGAGCTTGTAAATATATGTGACCATGTTGTCTTTAACTCAGTTTCACAGTTAAAGAAGCATAAAGCCAGATGTATTGAGGCTGGAGTAAGCTTTGGACTTCGAGTTAATCCAGAGTTTTCTACACAGGGTGACCATGCAATATATGACCCATGCGCGCCGGGCAGTAGACTTGGAGTTACACTTAAGAACCTGAAAGCTGCACTTGAGGAAGAACCTGATGTGTTATCAGGTATGGAAGGAATACATTTTCATACATTATGTGAGCAGAATTCAGATGACTTAGAGGCAACATTAAAGGCTGTTGAAGAGAAATTCGGATTTCTCATGAAAGATATGAAGTGGGTTAATTTTGGCGGCGGACATCATATAACCCGTGAAGATTACGACATTGAAACTCTTGAAAAATGTATCAGTCATGTAAGAAGGAAATATGATGTACAGGTGTATGTTGAACCGGGGGAAGCTGTTGCACTTAATGCAGGATATCTTGTGACTACAGTGCTTGATAAGGTTGAAAATGGAATAACAACTCTTATACTTGATGCATCTGCAGCGTGTCATATGCCAGATGTACTGGAAATGCCATATACACCGCCTCTTCGTGGTGGATTGAAAATATCGGACATGGAAGATGAGTATGGAATTGATAAGGACATAGAGATTGATTTTGATATGGACGTAAAAGAAGGTATATGGAAACCGGTGAAGAATGGAAGATACAGATACAGACTGTCATCTTATACATGTCTTGCAGGAGATATCATAGGCGATTATCAATTCGGCAGGGAAATCAATGTCGGGGACAGACTCGTATTTGAAGATATGGCTATATATTCAATGGTTAAGAACAACACATTTAACGGAATCCCACTGCCGGATATTGTAATTATGGATAGTGATGGGGAATGTAAGGTGTGGAAGCATTTTGGCTATGAAGATTTCAAAGGGAGATTATAGATATGGATTATATAAACAGTACTCCGGCAGCAGACGGTTTTCGCATGCCTGCTGAATTTGAAAGACATCAGGGCTGCATTATGATATGGCCAGAAAGACCGGGTTCCTGGGCTTATGGAGCAAAGGCGGCTAAGAAAGCATTTGCACAGATAGCGTCTGTAATCAGTGAAAGCGAGCAGGTATACATGGTTGTATCAGAAGGTAGAAAAGAGGAAGCAGCAAAGATGCTCCCGGAAACGGTCAGGCTTGTAGTCATGGATACAGACGATGCATGGGCAAGAGATACAGGTCCTACGTTCGTTGTGAGTGGAAATGTGGATACACCATATGAAGCGCGTGATTTGCGTGGAATTAACTGGGAATTTAATGCGTGGGGCGGAACATATGACGGACTGTACGCGGACTGGGACAATGACAACCTTGTAGCCGGACAGTTTATGTCTTATCTTGGCTGTCAGGGATATAATGCAGCACCATTTGTTCTTGAAGGTGGTTCAATACATACAGATGGCGAAGGAACAATGCTTGTTACTGAAAGTTGTCTGTTGAGTAAAGGAAGAAATCCTGAACTTACTAAGGCACAGATTGAGGATAAATTAAAGCAGTACTGCAATGTGAGCAAGATAATCTGGCTTCCATGTGGAATATATAATGATGAGACTAACGAACATGTGGATAATGTATGCGCATTTACAGCACCCGCAGAGGTTGTACTTGCATGGACAGATGATGAGAACGACCCGCAGTATGAGATGAGCAAGGCTTGTCTTTCTGTTCTTGAAAATGTAACTGATGCCAAAGGAAGACACATTAAAGTAAGAAAAATGCTTATTCCTAAGAAACCTGTGTGCATAACTGAGGAAGAACTTAATGGCTTTGAATTTGAGGAAGGCGAGGACATGAGAGAAGCAGGCGAGCGTCTTGCTGCGTCTTATGTTAATTTCTATATTGCCAATGACTCAGTCATAGTGCCGCAGTTTGATGATGAGGCGGACAGTCTTGCAATAAATGTGCTTAAAGAAGCATTTCCAGACAGAAAGATAGTCGGGATATATGCAAGAGATATAATAGTCGGTGGAGGCAATATCCACTGTATTACACAACAGATTCCTGTGTAAAATATCTTCAATATTTTACACTCAAGTTTGTGCTTTGCACAAACTTGTGATATGCAGAAAACAGCGCAAGAATGGAGGGATAATATGAGAAATGTAAAGTATGCAGGCATACAGATGCAGTGTTCACGGTCGGTAGAAGAGAACATTGCAAAGGCTGATAAAATGGTTCGTGAGGCAGCAGCTAACGGTGCACAGATAATACTGCTTCCTGAACTCTTTGAAAGACAGTATTTCTGTCAGGAGAGAAATTATGATTATTACGCATTTGCAACATCTGTTGATGAGAATCTGGCTGTGAAGCATTTTCAGAAGGTGGCAGCCGAGCTGCAGGTTGTGCTTCCAATAAGTTTTTATGAAAGAGATATAAATGTGTTCTATAACACTGTTGCAGTTATTGACGCAGATGGAAGTGTTCTTGGAATATACAGAAAAACACATATTCCTGATGACCATTATTATCAGGAAAAGTTCTATTTCACACCGGGAGATACAGGTTTTAAGGTGTGGGATACAAGATATGCGAGAATTGGAGTAGGAATATGCTGGGATCAGTGGTTTCCAGAGACAGCCAGAGGAATGTCGGTACAGGGAGCAGAAATCCTTTTCTATCCGACAGCGATTGGCTCAGAGCCGATTCTTGAGGTTGACAGCATGCCGCACTGGAGAAGATGTATGCAGGGACATTCAGCGTGCAATATAGTTCCTGTAGTAGCTGCCAACCGTATCGGTGAGGAGAAGGTTGCACCGTCTGAAGCCAACGGACATCAGGAGTCATCACTTATATTCTATGGTTCTTCATTTGTAACGGATGCAACAGGCGAGATAGTAACACAGGCATCAAGAGACAAGGAAGAAATTGTCTATGGGGAATCCGACCTTGACGCAGATGCCGACCTTCGCGTGAGCTGGGGATTGTTCAGGGACAGAAGACCAGAAATCTATAAAAGTATCAGATAAAATAAGCCAGTTAATCTTAATTGCTAGATTAACTGGCTTTAATATTATTAGTATGGTGTTAGTTCTCATTAGCGATAGCAGCTTCTGCTCTTTCTAAATCCTCTTTAGTGTACCTGGTTAATATCTGTTCTTTGGTTATGCCGAATTCTAGCATGGAGATGATAGAGTTGACTTTTTCGGAATCGATACCTTCTTTCATACCTTTGCTTTCACATTCAGCTTGAAATCGTTTCATTGCTTCACACATATTGACAGTCCCTCCTTGTTCAGTATCTGTACATAAGTCCATAAGCTTTGGAACTGATGTTATGTTACATATCAGTTCCATTACATCAATATCTACATTGCGGGATTCATATTCACGATATATTGAATCGAAATCATCATTATATATGTTCCTTATAATATTAAATACATCTCTTACATCTTCATTATAAAATGTATATTTATCAGAATCAAGTATCTGAACTAGATTTAACTTATAGTCGGAGAAGTATTCCTTGATATTATCAGACATAGAAATCATCATGTCAGACAGGCAGGTAGGAGCATCCCATAACGACTCACCATAGTAAAGAACGAGCGTTATTATAGGGTGGAAGCGGTCGGACTTGTTAATCCCGGACAGAAATTCTTCAGGAGAACTGAAAGAATCCTTATTCAGCTTATGATGTTTTTTGATATCATTATATTCTTTTATGTAGCCGAGTGCATCATAAGTCATAGTTCTTAGAGGCATGGCATAATGGGTCTTGTCTTGAATCTCAAGACCAAGAATATTGAACTCAACGCCATCAGACATCTTCTTTACTACATCTCTGTTTCTGGTAATAGATTCATTGTAACTTTTGGAATGAATTGTAGCAGAGACATTAGTGTCCATTTCTGTAAGTTTGTCAGGTTTAAGTACCTGTTTACCATTAAAGACAGTAGCATTGAAAAGGTCTGCAAAATATTCATTATCACGCCAGAATGTCTTAAGAGTGACATCTTTCTGGTGAGTAGTGCTGTTGGTATTATTCATATGTCGCCTTTCTTGTATGTTTCATATGTTGGATATAGTTAAAATATAAAATGATGCATCATAATATAATGCATAATAACGATACAAAAAGAATATGTCAATATAAATTAATAAAATATATTTCAACTATAGCATTGACAAGCTTACAAGAAGATAATACAATAAAACAAATTTCTACTATTGTAGATATTCTCTTACGCATTGTCACATATTCAGTTTGAATATCCTTTAATAATTTCTACTATTGTAGATAAACAAGACAAGAGTGTTTGGATACTGGTTGAATAACCTTTAATAATTTCTACTATTGTAGATAGAAGTAATTTGTTAAAAGGTAACGCATATAAAGCGTTATTTTTTTGAAAGCTAATGGATAAATATAACATTACTTCTTAAAATGAATATAATAGGTTATGAATTTTAATTGAGGAGGATATTTATATGAATGGAAATCGCAGCATAGTATACAAAGAGTTTGTTGGTGTTGAATCTGTAACGAAGACTTTAAAGAATGAATTAATACCTGTAGGGCATACACAGGAGCATATAATACACAATGGACTTATACATGAAGATGAGTTAAGACAAGAGAAAAGCACAGAGTTAAAAAATATAATGGATGATTATTATAGAGAATATATAGATAAATCATTATCAGGTGTAACTGATCTAGATTTTACTCTGCTTTTTGAATTAATGAATTTGGTTCAGTCAAGTCCATCAAAAGATAATAAGAAAGCATTAGAAAAAGAGCAGAGCAAAATGAGAGAACAGATATGCACACATCTGCAATCAGATTCTAATTACAAAAATATATTTAACGCAAAGCTTTTGAAAGAGATACTGCCAAATTTTATTAAAAATTATAATCAATATGATGTTAAAGACAAAGCTGGCAAACTGGAAACAGTAGCATTGTTTAATGGTTTTAGCACATACTTTACGGATTTTTTTGAAAAGAGAAAAAATGTATTTACCAAAGAGGCTGTTTCTACATCTATAGCTTATAGAATTGTGCATGAAAATTCTTTGATTTTTCTTGCTAATATGACATCATATAAGAAAATCTCAGAAAAGGCATTGGATGAAATAGAAGTAATTGAAAAAAATAATCAGGATAAAATGGGTGATTGGGAATTGAATCAGATATTTAATCCGGATTTTTATAATATGGTATTAATTCAGTCAGGAATAGACTTTTACAATGAAATATGTGGTGTGGTTAATGCACATATGAATCTTTATTGCCAGCAGACAAAGAATAATTACAATTTATTCAAAATGCGTAAGCTGCATAAGCAAATCCTTGCGTATACATCAACTTCATTTGAAGTACCTAAAATGTTTGAAGATGATATGAGTGTATATAATGCTGTTAATGCGTTTATTGATGAAACAGAAAAAGGCAATATAATTGGGAAACTGAAAGATATCGTTAATAAATATGATGAATTAGATGAGAAAAGAATATATATATCAAAAGATTTTTATGAGACATTATCATGTTTTATGAGTGGTAACTGGAATTTAATTACAGGCTGCGTTGAAAATTTTTATGATGAAAATATACATGCAAAAGGTAAGTCTAAAGAAGAAAAAGTTAAAAAAGCTGTAAAAGAAGATAAATATAAGAGTATTAATGATGTTAATGATTTAGTTGAGAAATATATAGATGAAAAAGAACGAAATGAATTTAAAAATTCTAATGCTAAGCAATATATAAGGGAAATTAGTAATATAATAACTGATACAGAAACAGCACATTTGGAATACGATGAGCATATAAGTCTGATTGAGAGCGAAGAAAAAGCTGATGAAATGAAGAAAAGGCTTGATATGTATATGAACATGTATCATTGGGCAAAGGCATTTATTGTTGATGAAGTACTGGATAGAGATGAAATGTTTTATTCAGATATAGACGATATCTATAATATATTAGAAAATATAGTGCCATTATATAACAGGGTGAGAAATTACGTTACACAGAAACCATACAATTCTAAGAAAATAAAACTTAATTTTCAAAGTCCTACACTTGCTAATGGTTGGTCGCAGAGTAAAGAGTTTGATAATAATGCAATAATTTTAATAAGAGATAATAAGTATTATCTGGCAATTTTTAATGCTAAAAATAAACCCGATAAAAAGATTATACAGGGAAATTCTGATAAAAAGAACGATAATGATTATAAGAAGATGGTATATAATCTGTTGCCGGGGGCGAATAAAATGCTTCCTAAAGTGTTCTTATCAAAGAAAGGAATAGAAACATTTAAGCCATCTGATTATATAATTTCCGGTTATAATGCACACAAACATATTAAGACAAGTGAGAATTTTGATATCAGTTTTTGTAGGGATTTAATTGATTATTTTAAGAACAGCATAGAGAAACATGCGGAATGGAGAAAATATGAATTTAAATTCTCTGCAACTGATAGTTATAGCGATATAAGTGAATTCTACCGTGAAGTTGAAATGCAGGGGTATAGAATTGACTGGACTTATATAAGTGAAGCTGATATTAATAAGCTTGATGAGGAAGGCAAGATATATTTATTTCAGATTTATAATAAGGACTTCGCAGAGAACAGTACAGGAAAAGAAAATCTTCACACTATGTATTTCAAGAACATTTTTAGTGAAGAAAATCTTAAGGATATCATTATTAAATTAAATGGACAGGCTGAATTGTTTTATAGAAGGGCAAGCGTAAAAAATCCAGTTAAGCATAAAAAAGATTCTGTATTAGTTAATAAGACATATAAAAATCAGCTTGATAATGGTGATGTTGTAAGAATACCGATTCCAGATGATATATATAATGAAATTTATAAAATGTATAATGGATATATTAAAGAAAGTGACTTGTCAGAAGCTGCAAAGGAATATCTTGATAAAGTAGAGGTCAGGACTGCCCAAAAGGATATTGTTAAAGATTACAGATATACAGTTGATAAATATTTTATACATACGCCAATTACTATTAACTATAAAGTGACAGCACGAAATAATGTAAATGATATGGCTGTAAAATATATAGCACAAAATGATGATATACATGTTATTGGAATTGACAGGGGTGAGCGTAATCTTATATATATTTCTGTTATAGATTCTCATGGAAATATCGTTAAACAGAAAAGTTATAATATATTGAATAATTATGATTATAAGAAGAAGCTGGTTGAGAAGGAAAAGACCAGAGAATATGCGAGAAAGAACTGGAAATCTATAGGAAATATTAAAGAGTTGAAAGAAGGATATATTTCAGGGGTAGTTCATGAGATAGCAATGCTTATGGTTGAGTATAATGCAATAATTGCTATGGAAGATTTGAATTATGGATTTAAGCGAGGTCGTTTTAAAGTTGAACGACAGGTATACCAGAAGTTCGAGAGTATGCTTATTAATAAGCTGAATTATTTTGCTTCTAAAGGAAAAGCTGTAGATGAACCAGGGGGACTGTTAAAAGGATATCAATTGACATATGTACCAGATAATATAAAAAATCTTGGGAAACAATGTGGTGTAATATTTTATGTACCTGCTGCATTTACATCAAAAATAGATCCGTCAACCGGATTTATCAGTGCATTTAATTTTAAGAGCATTTCAACAAATGCTTCGAGAAAACAGTTCTTTATGCAATTTGATGAAATAAGATATTGTGCCGAAAAAGACATGTTCAGTTTTGGATTTGATTATAATAATTTTGATACCTACAACATTACCATGAGTAAGACACAATGGACAGTATATACCAATGGTGAGAGACTGCAGAGTGAATTCAATAATGCAAGGAGAACAGGCAAAACAAAATCAATAAATCTTACAGAAACAATAAAATTATTATTAGAAGATAATGAAATTAATTATGCTGATGGACATGATGTAAGGATAGATATGGAGAAGATGGATGAAGATAAAAATTCTGAATTCTTTGCACAACTGTTATCTTTATATAAACTTACAGTTCAGATGAGAAATAGTTATACTGAAGCTGAGGAACAGGAGAAGGGAATAAGTTACGATAAAATAATATCACCTGTAATCAATGATGAAGGAGAATTTTTTGACTCAGATAATTATAAAGAATCAGATGATAAAGAATGCAAGATGCCAAAAGATGCAGATGCAAATGGTGCATATTGTATAGCGCTTAAGGGATTATATGATGTGTTAAAGATAAAGTCTGAGTGGACAGAAGATGGTTTTGACAGGAACTGCCTGAAATTACCTCATGCTGAATGGTTGGATTTTATACAGAATAAAAGGTATGAATAAAGGATGATATCATAATTATTTCTAACTTAAATGATTTTATATTTTGTCCGGCTTCTATATATTTTCATAAGTTATATGGAAGTCAGGACAATCTTACATACCATGCTGCTTAATATTGTGGATGCCATATTGCAGGTTTATGGATTTGACACATATTACGGGGTATTTCATAAATGCTTTTACATGAGAAAATCAATAAATCTTGGACAATGTAAAGAAAATGATTTCGAAGTTATTAATAATAGATGGTGCTTAAAATTTAAGAACAATTTTTGCAAAATATTTGTCTAAATTCGGTCACAGGATACAGTATTCGGTTTTTGAAATTGACAATAGCACTAGAATATTAGATAATATAATCAGTGATTTGAAGAATAAGTATGAGAAGAGATTTAGTCAGGAAGACAGTGTTATGATCTTTAAATTATCTTCAAGTTGTGAAGTACTAAGGTTTGGATATGCAAAAAATGATGAAAAAGATTTTATTATTATTACATAATGCAAACATGGGCTTTGATAAAGTATTATTTAAAGGTTATTCAATAAAATATGAAAAAATACACAAATAAATTGTTTTTTATAAGGTTATATGATTAATAAATTGTTTAATTTGACGAATTAAGAGTTTGAATAACCTTAAATAATTTCTACTTTGTAGATAAGAAAGAGGGCGAACAGGCAGCAGAGTTTGAATAACCTTAAATAATTTCTACTTTGTAGATAAGGAATACAGGGTGAATCATTGATGAGTTTGAATAACCTTAAATAATTTCTACTTTGTAGATAGAGCCGTAAAGAAAGTGCAGAGAGATTTGTTTGAATAACCTTAAATAATTTCTACTTTGTAGATGACAAGTATTTTCTTGCAGTTTTTAACGCAAAAAATAAGCCTGATAAAAAGATAATTCAGGGCAGTGGGGATAGAAAGAGTGATGCTGATTATAAGAAAATGGTATACAATCTGCTTCCTGGACCTAATAAAATGCTGCCTAAGGTATTCTTTTCAAAAAAAGGCATAAAAACATTTAAACCATCAGAGTATATAATTTCAGGTTACTATTGTAGATGTTAATCTTGCAAGCCTTATGGGCGTGTTGAATAACCCTTAATAAATTCTATACCAACACCTACTATAACTGCATTTTACGCATGATTAGTAGGTGTTTTTTCTGCTTTTCAAGCAATTCGCAACGAAAAATCCAAGAAATAACCTACTATTTAATGGAACTTGAGTCATTTAGTATGTTTTTTAGAATATAAAATTTTTTTTTAGTGCAAAAATCACCTACGAAATTATGATGATAAGGCAATCTGGTAGGTTATTGAATAATCATGTGGTGAGTAAGCTAAGCTCAAGTGCGATATTTAACATCATTTAAGTTTCAACCAGTAAGTATGGAGATAAAACGGTTATAAAACGGGTATTTATTTACTATATTTTGGTTGACTAATGGATATACAACTCTTATAATGAGTATAGAAATTATATTTAATCATGTACGGATACTCGTGTTTTGATTGGAGAGGGTTATATGACAATTAATGAGATGAAAGAGAAGAAGAAGGAAAAAGGATATTCATATGCCAAGATTGCTGAATTGTCTGGGGTGCCTCTGGGAACAGTGCAGAAGATTTTTTCTGGGGAAACAGAGAGTCCGCGATATGATACTCTTACAGCACTGGAACAGGTTTTTAATGAACAGTTAGAAGTAAGGGAGCCGGGTGGATTATATAAGGCAAGAAAGAATGGTGAATACACTATTGATGATTACAGGGCACTGCCTGATGAACAGCGAGTGGAGCTGATTGACGGATACTTTTATGATATGGCTTCGCCGACTTTCGGACATCAGTCAATTGGTGGAGAGATTCACAGGCAGATTGCTAATTATATTATGGAACATGGTGGAAACTGCCGTCCATTTATAGCACCTGTAGATGTACAACTTGATTGTGATGAGAGGACTATGGTTCAGCCGGACGTAGGAATAGTATGCGATACATCTAAGATTAAGAGATTTGGTATATATGGTGCACCGGATTTTGTCGTGGAGGTCGTTTCTTCGTCTACCAAGAAGAAGGATTATGCATTGAAGCTTTCCAAGTATATGGAGGCTGGAGTGCGTGAATACTGGATACTGGACTTTGCGCAGGAGAAGGTTCTTGTGTATTTTTTTGAGAGTGATGTGTATCCGGTGATATATGGATTTGATAAGCCGGTACCGGTTAATATATATAATGGAGAACTTAAGATTGATTTTACCAATATTGCGAGATGGCTTAAAGAAGGTATGGAATAAAACTTGGAGAAAGGAAATGATATGGCACATAGTAATCCGATAACAATCGGCATGCTGGCACATGTTGATGCAGGAAAGACGACGCTGTCAGAGGCGATACTATATAGTGCGGGAAGCATAAGAAAATTAGGACGAGTTGATAATCAGGATACATTTCTTGATACAGGGGATATGGAGAGAGCAAGAGGAATCACCATATTCTCAAAGCAGGCGGCTTATAATTATAACGGAAGTTCATACACGCTGCTTGATACACCAGGGCATGTTGATTTCTCGGCTGAGACAGAGAGAACATTGTGGGTGCTTGACGCAGCGGTTCTTGTAATAAGCGGAATGGACGGAGTACAGGGGCATACAGAGACTTTGTGGAGTCTGCTTAAGAGACTTGGCATACCTGTATTTATATTTGTCAATAAGATGGACCAGCAGGGAACGAACAGGGCAAGAATTATGGAGCAGCTAAAGAACAGGCTGTCAGAGTCATGCGTGGATTTTAATAATATAGATTACGAAGAAGTTGCAATGTGCCATGAAGAGGCACTTGAGCAGTTTCTTGAATCTGCAAATGTAGATGATGCCCTTATGAGCCGCATGATTATGGAAAGAAAAATGTTTCCTGTATATTTTGGTTCGGCACTCAGAATGAACGGAGTTGAGGAACTTATAAATGGAATTGATACATATGTAAGCTGTCCTGATTACGGCGAAGAGTTCTCGGCAAAGGTGTATAAGATTACAAGAGATGACAGAGGAGAAAGACTTACACATCTTAAAGTATGCGGTGGTTCTTTAAAATCAAAAATGCTTATTGGCAATGAAAAAGTCAACCAGATAAGAGTCTATGCAGGAGATAAGTTTACAAGCATTAATGAAGCAGTTGCAGGAACTGTATGTGCTGTGACAGGACTTTCAGAGACTAAGGCAGGTCAGTTTATTGGAGCAGGCGGAGAGGATAATATACCTGTGCTTGAGCCGGTACTTAATTACAAGCTTAATCTTCCGGCAGGGACAGATCCGGTGGCACTTCTTTCAAAGCTTCGTACACTAGAGGAGGAAGAACCTGAGCTTCATGTTGAATGGGACGAGAACTTCAAAGAAATACATGTAAGCGTAATGGGACCGGTGCTTATTGAGGTGCTGACCAATATTATTAAGACAAGATTTGGTGTAGATGTAACATTTGGTGAAGGAAGCATTGTATATAAAGAGACAATTAAGAATAAGGCGTATGGTATCGGACATTTCGAGCCTTTAAGACATTATGCGGAGGTTCATCTGCTGCTTGAACCGGGTGAGCCGGGAAGCGGCATGAGATACGAATGTCATTGCAGTGAGGATATACTTGATAAGAACTGGCAGAGGCTTGTGTATACACATTTGTGTGAAAAAATGCATAGAGGAGTGCTTACAGGTTCTGAACTCACGGACATGAAGATTACGCTGGTTGCAGGAAGGGCGCATCCAAAGCATACGGAAGGCGGAGATTTCAGGCAGGCAACCTACAGAGCTGTAAGGCAGGGGCTTATGCAGGCAGAATCAGTATTGTTAGAGCCATTCTACGCATTTTCACTTGAGGTAAAGAGAGATTATGTCGGCAGGGCAATGACCGACTTCGAGAGAATGGGTGCAGCATTTAACATGCAGGAGGCTGATGGTGATAATGTTGTTATCACAGGTGAAGGTCCGGTTTCAGTGATTGGCAATTATCAGGCAGAGGTTAATGCCTATACCAAGGGAACAGGCAGACTTGCTCTTAAGATGGCAGGCTACAGACCATGCCATAATACAGAAGAGGTTATTGAAAAATTCGGCTATGAGCCTGAGCGTGATACAAGAAATCCGGTAGATTCAGTATTCTGTGCAGGCGGTTCGGGATATGTTGTGCCGTGGAATGAAGTAAGAGAGCATGCACATGTCGAGATAGCCGTGACGGATTCCGGGGTTGCCGGTGGACAGTCTGACAGGGAGGTCAAGCTTACGGCAAAGCAGGCTTCAAGAACAGTGTCTGACGAGTGGATTGGAACAGACGAGGTAGACAGAATCTTGAACGAAACATATTTTTCTAACAGCAGAGGCGATAATGAAAGAAGAAAGTTATCGAAAAGAAAAGCTGACACAGCAGTTGGAAGATATGTTACAGGCGGTAATGCCAATGTTAAAAACCCTCCTAAAGCACCTGAATATAATCCAGATAAGAAGAGTTTTCTTCTTGTTGACGGATATAATATAATACATGCATTTAAGGAGCTATCAGAGCTTGCACAGGTCAATCTTGACAGTGCAAGAGGCAGGCTGCTTGATATACTGTGTAATTATCAGGCGATGAAGGGATGCGAATTGATTGTGGTATTTGACGCATACAGAGTGCCTGGACATGATGAGGAGTTTATAGATTTTCATAATATTCATGTTGTATTTACGAAGACAGCGGAAACTGCTGACCATTATATAGAAAAATTTGCACATGAGAATGGAAAGAAATATAATGTAACGGTGGCAACATCAGATGGTGTAGAACAGGTAATTATAAGAGGACAGGGATGCCTGCTTATATCTGCCAGAGAGTTCGAGAAAGAGATAGCTGCGATGGAGGAACACCTACGCGAAAACTACCTTAATAAGACATATTGATGATAACACATATATTTAAAACGAGGTGACATACGATGAGTACATTATGGGTTGTTGGTGATTCAACATTAAGTTCTTTTGATGACAAATACTATTATCCAAGATATGGATACGGAACCAAGCTTGGCTGTTATCTTAACAGCAAGGTGCAGGTTAATAATCTTGCACTTTCAGGAAGAAGCAGCTTAAGCTTTACTAAGGAAGAGAATTATAAGGAGCTTCTTGCAGGCATGAAAGCAGGAGATTTTCTTATAATCGGATTTGGACATAATGATGAGAAAACTGAGGCAGGAAGATATACAAGCCCGATAGGCGGCAGGGATAAGAAAGGCACATTTGCAGCATCATTATATGACAATTATATTAAGCCGGCACTTGATGTTTCATGTACACCAATACTGTGTACACCTATTGTAAGAAGAACTGCAACAGGAGAGTGGACAAAGCAGGAGCTTCACATAACTGATGACGCTGCACAGTTTAAGGGAGGGGATTATTCACAGGCAGTCCGTGACCTTGCAAGAGACCTTGGAATCGTCTGCGTTGATATGACTGAAAAGACAAAGGCTTTATATGAAGAGTTAGGACCAGAAGAGACAATTTATCTTCACGCATGGCCATCTAATAAAGAAGTAAGTGTTGACAATACACACACTAATATATGGGGCGGCAGGGTTAATGCTTTCCTTGTTATGCAGGAGCTTGAAAAGGCTGGAATATCAGGACTTTCAGAGAATATAGTTAATATAAGGGCAGATGAACCGCTTCCAGACAAGAACAGATATCTTGAAAAAAATGCTTCATACAAGCCGGTAGTGTTCAGCGATGAGCTTGCTGACAGCAAGAACTTCAAAGATGCATATGGATTCAAAGGCACAGTATTCGGTGATGTTACAACTCTGCCAACGGAATCTGATAATTATATACTTGAAGAAGTTCCAGGGGGAATACACATCGCGGTTAAGAATAATGATGGCAAGATATCTGCCGTTACAGACGGAATTGCAATGTACTATAAGAAGATTCCTGTAAATGTGAACTTTACCCTTAAGGCTAAGATGACAATTAATGATTATTTCTATAACAATCAGGTGTCATTTGGGCTTATGGTAAGAGATGATATGTATATTGATAAGAAAATGCCAGATGTACTTGGCGATTATGTAGCGGCAGCACCACTTAACCTTACTTATAAAGACCAGGCATGGAGCTGTTTTGCAAGAAAGAACAGCGGACTTATGCAGGGAAGTGTGACAGGAAGAGAACTTAAACCAGGTGATACAGTAGAAGTATGTATAAAGTCTAATCCGGACGGATATGCAGTAAAATTAGGCGATGGAGAGTTCTTAACAGGCGGATTTGATTTTAAGCTGACAGCCGTAGACCCTAAGCATGTATACGCAGGATTCTTCGTTTCGAGAAATGCGGATGTTACATTTACGGATATAGAATATACAGAGAATTAATACAATTTTTATATATGATTGTATTTAATTTTACATAGGAAAATGTTACAATTACATCAGAAATATCGTGAAAAATAGCGTTGACGCGGAAATGAGGTATATTATGAAACTAACATTTTTAGGCGCGGATCATGAGGTAACAGGAAGCTGTCATTTCTTACAGGCGGCAGGTCTTAATATTCTTGTAGACTGCGGTATGGAACAGGGCAATGATGTATATGAAAACCAGGAACTTCCTATTGCAGCATCTGATGTGGATTGCATATTGCTGACGCATGCACACATTGACCATTCAGGTCTTATTCCTCTTATGTATGTGAATGGATTCAGGGGACAGGTGTATTCAACATCAGCTACGGCACAGCTGTGTGAGATAATGTTAAGAGACAGCGCACATATTCAGATGTTTGAAGCTGAATGGAGAAACCGGAAGGCTGCCAGATCAGGAGGAAAACTCAAGGAATTTGTTCCACTGTATGATATGGATGCAGCAGTTAATGTCTGCAAGCAGTTCGTAGGCTGTGAGTATGACAGGGTATATGATATTGCAGAAGGAATTAAGATAAGATTTACAGATGTAGGACATCTTCTTGGTTCAGCAAGTATTGAGGTATGGGCAACAGAGAAGACAGAGAATGGTGATGTAACAGAGAAGATTGTGTTTTCGGGTGATATAGGTAATATTAACAAGCCGATAATTAAAGACCCGAAGCATGTCAGGGATGCCGACTATGTAGTTATGGAGTCAACTTATGGTAACAGAAGCCACGGAGGAACTCCTAATTATGTGGAAGATTTAACTGATATATTTAAGAGAACATTTGAAAGAGGCGGTAATGTTGTTATTCCGTCCTTTGCAGTAGGAAGAACTCAGGAACTGCTTTATATCATAAGAAAGATTAAAGAAGATAATCTCGTTGGCAGAGATTTTGATGTATATATGGATAGTCCACTTGCTATTGAAGCGACGAATATATTTATTAAGAATGTGGAGAGCTGCTTTGATGATGATGCAGTAGAACTTGTAAGAAAGGGGATTAATCCGCTTTCATTTCCAGGACTTAAGTATGCAACTACGGGTGATGAATCAAAGCAGATTAACTTTGATCCTAATCCTAAGGTTATTATTTCTTCATCAGGTATGTGTGAAGCGGGAAGAATAAGACATCACCTGAAGCATAATTTGTGGAGACCAGAGTGTACAATTGTATTTGTCGGTTATCAGGCTGTTGGAACAACAGGCCGTATAATAGTTGATGGTGCAGAGGAGATTAAACTTTTTGGCGAACCGATACAGATAAAGGCAGAGATTGTACAGCTTAAGGGTTCAAGTGGTCATGCTGATAAAGATGGGCTTCTTTGTTGGATTAATGCATTTGACACAAAGCCTAAAAAGGTGTTTGTTGTGCATGGGGAAGACAGTGTGTGTGACGAGTTTACGGAATGCCTTAAAGAAGAATATGGTTATGATGCCATGGCACCATATACAGGCGGAAGTTATGATCTTATTGCAGACAGAGTTATCTCTGAAGGAGTTAAGGAAAGAAAGACTAGAAGAACGACGAGTATACAGCGTGGTAAAACTGTATTTGACAGACTTGTTGCTGCTGGAAAGCGCCTCATGACAGTTATTACACACAATGAGGGTGGTACGAATAAAGATCTGGCTAAGTTTACAGATCAGATTAATGCATTATGTGATAAATGGGACAGGTGATTATGATGAAGATGCTGTTTGTTTTTAATCCAAACTCAGGAAAAGCTCAGATTAAGAATCAGCTGATGAAGATAATACAGGTGTTTTCTAAGGCTGGATATGAGATTACTGTATATCCGACTAAGGCACCGCTTGATGGCTATCAGCACATTTTAGATAATGAAGGCAGGTATGATGTCATAACATGTAGTGGTGGAGATGGTACTCTTAATGAAACGGTTGCGGCTGTTCTTAAGTATAAAGGAGAGAAGCCGCCGATAGGGTATATTCCTAGTGGAACAACGAATGATTTTGCTGCGAGTCTGGGAATTCCAAGAAATATGGTGAAGGCTGCTGTTAATATAGCAAAGGGTAAACGTTTTCCTTGTGATGTAGGAATGGTAAATGGAGAGCGCTCATTTAATTATGTTGCTGCATTTGGGGCGTTTACAAGGGTTTCTTATGGAACTCCACAGAATCTTAAGAATGTACTGGGACATCAGGCTTATGTAATTGAAGCGGTCAGAAGCTTATCAACGATTAAACCACAGTATATGCGTGTATATTCTGAGGAGATGAATGTTGAGGGGAATTTTGTATATGGAATGATAAGTAATACAGATTCGGTTGGAGGAATAAAGAATCTTACAGGCAATGATGTTAATCTGCAGGATGGATTATTTGAAGTTACCCTGATAAGAGAGCTTAATAATCCTATAGCAGTCCAGTCGCTTATTAATGCTTTTATAACTAAAGACCTTAGTAAATGTGACTGGGTATGCACATGGAAGACCAGCTCTGTAAGGTTCGAATCACCACAGCCTGTATCATGGACACTTGATGGTGAATATGGTGGAGAACATACAGAAATAAAGTTTTCTGTTAAGGAGAAAGCGGTTGATTTCCTGATAGGAGGAGTACCTGCTAATAACTAATAGATAATCATTAATAATATAAAGTGATAAAACCTTGTAAATTAGTACGTTGGGTTTTGTCACTTTATTTTTTTACTAATTTTACGCCGCCAGGTAAAAATCATACACAATTTAGAAACAATTCAACTTCTATGCTTAAAAACAGGCAGGGATTAAGTGTGAAACATATAATGATAAATAAAGATAATATTACATTTTAAGAGATAATATTGTGACAAATTGTGGAATTGTCTGATAATTATAATAAACAATAGCAATAGTCAAATTATCAGACAATTACGGCAAAAAAATATTTACAAAATACATAAAACAGGAGTATATTATGTGCAAGCAAAGCTTTAGAATATACGAAAGGATGATTAGACTTATGGAAAATGAAATCAAACAGCCTGGTCTTTACAGATCTGAACTTGAGCATGATGCCTGTGGTATCGGAGCTATTGTAAGTATTAATGGAATTAAGACACATCAGACAGTATCTGATGCTTTAAGCATTGTAGAAAATCTTGAGCATAGAGCTGGTAAAGATGCAGAAGGAAAGACTGGTGATGGTGTTGGTATCCTTCTTCAGATATCACACAAATTCTTTAAGAAAGCCGTAAAGCCATTAGGAATTGAGCTTGGAGATGAGCGCGATTATGGCGTTGGAATGTTTTTCTTCCCACAGGATGAACTGGCAAGAAACAGAGCCAAGAAGATGTTCGAAATCATTGTTGAGAAGGAAGGACTTGAATTCTTAGGTTGGAGAGATGTTCCAACATTTCCTAATGTCCTTGGTAAAAAGGCGGTTGACTGTATGCCATATATCATGCAGGGATTTGTAAAAAGACCTGCCAATGCAGCTAAAGGAATTGAGTTCGACAGAAGACTTTATGTTGCAAGACGAGTATTTGAGCAGACAGCAGAAGATACAACTTACGTATGTTCATTATCAAGCAGAACGATTGTATACAAAGGTATGTTCCTTGTAGGACAGCTTCGTCAGTTCTTTGGCGACCTTGAAAATCCTGATTATGAGTCAGCTATTGCACTTGTTCATTCAAGATTCTCAACTAACACTAACCCAAGCTGGGAGAGAGCTCATCCTAACAGATTCATGGTACATAACGGTGAGATTAATACTATCAAGGGTAATGCCGACAGAATGTTAGCAAGAGAAGAGACAATGACATCTCCATATCTTGAAGATGAAATGTCAAAGATTACTCCGGTTGTTAATACTAATGGTTCAGATTCAGCAATGTTAGATAACACACTTGAGTTCTTTGTTATGAATGGCATGCCGCTTCCACTTGCTGTTATGATTACAATTCCAGAGCCATGGATTAATAATGGTGCAATGGCACAGGAGAAGAAGGACTTCTACCAGTATTATGCAACAATGATGGAGCCTTGGGATGGTCCGGCTTCTATCGCATTTACAGATGGAGACTACTTTGGAGCAGTGCTTGACCGTAACGGTCTTCGTCCTTCAAGATATTATATCACTAACGATGGTTATCTTATTCTTTCTTCAGAGGTTGGTGCACTCCCAATCCCAGAGAGCAGAATCAAGTTAAAGGACAGATTAAGACCTGGAAAAATGCTTCTTATAGATACAGTTAAGGGCGAACTCATAGAAGACGATAAGCTTAAGGAAGAGTATGCAACTAAGAACCCTTATGGTGAGTGGCTTGACAGTAATCTTATCCAGCTTAAGGATTTAAAGATTCCTAACAAGAAAGTCCCTGTTCATACTAAGGAAGAAAGAGCAAGACTCCAGAAAGCATTTGGCTATACATACGAGGATTTTAAGACTTCAATACTTCCTATGGCGCTTAATGGAACAGAGCAGACAGGTGCCATGGGTATTGATACACCACTTGCAGTACTTTCTAACAAGCATCAGCCACTGTTTAATTATTTCAAACAGTTATTTGCACAGGTTACTAATCCGCCAATTGATTCAATAAGAGAGAAGGTTGTTACATCAACAACTGTTTATCTTGGAACAGAGGGTAATATTCTTGAGGAAAAGGCTGAGAACTGCAAACAGTTAAGAATTAATGATCCAATCCTTACTAACACAGACCTTCTTAAGATTAAGAATATGAATGTTGAAGGATTTAAGGTAGAAACTATTCCTATTATATATTATAAGAACACTTCACTTGAAAGAGCTATCGATCACTTATTTGTTGAGGTTGACAGAGCACACAGAGAAGGTGCTAATATTATTATTCTTTCAGACAGAGGTGTTGATGAGAACCATGTTGCTATTCCTTCATTACTTGCGGTTGCTGCATTACAGCAGTATCTTGTACAGACTAAGAAGAGAACAAGCATGGCTGTAATCTTAGAGAGTGGTGAGCCAAGAGATGTCCATCATTTTGCAACTCTTCTTGGATATGGTGCTTCTGCAATTAACCCATATCTTGCACAGGAGAGTATTCAGGAGCTTATCGACCTTAATATGCTTGACAAGGATTATTATGCAGCAGTTGATGATTACAATAAAGCAATTATCACAGGTATTGTTAAGATTGCTGCCAAGATGGGTATTTCAACAATCCAGTCATATCAGGGTGCTAAGATATTTGAGGCAATTGGAATTAATTCAGATGTTATAGATAAATACTTTAAGGGTACAGTTTCAAGAATTGAAGGCGTGTCACTAAAGGATATTCAGGAAGATGTTGAGACACTTCACTCTAAGGCATTTGATCCACTTGGACTTTCTACAGATACTACTCTTGACAGCTCAGGCGCTCATAAGATGAGAAGCGGCAAGGAAGAACATCTGTATAACCCACAGACAATACATTTGTTACAGCTTGCTACAAGAACAGGAGATTACAAGACATTTAAGGAATATACAGCTCTTGTTAATAAGGAAGAGGGCGTTAAGAACTTAAGAGGTCTTATGAACATTAAGTTCCCTAAGAAGGGAATCAGCATTGATGAGGTTGAAAGTGTTGATTCTATCGTAAGAAGATTCAAGACTGGTGCTATGTCATATGGTTCAATATCAAGAGAGGCACATGAAACTATGGCTATTGCCATGAACATGCTTCATGGTAAGTCTAACTCAGGTGAAGGTGGAGAGGACATTGACAGATTAAAGGTTGGTCCGGATGGTCTTAACAGATGCTCTGCAATCAAGCAGGTTGCATCAGGAAGATTCGGCGTTACTTCTAGATACCTTGTAAGCGCACAGGAGATTCAGATTAAGATGGCACAGGGCGCTAAGCCGGGTGAAGGTGGACATCTTCCAGGAAAGAAGGTGTATCCTTGGATTGCAAAGACTCGTCTTTCAACTCCGGGTGTTGCGCTTATTTCACCACCACCACATCATGATATATATTCAATCGAGGATCTGGCACAGCTTATATACGACCTTAAGAATGCTAACAAGAATGCAAGAATATCAGTCAAGCTTGTTTCAGAAGCTGGTGTTGGTACAGTTGCATCAGGTGTTGCCAAGGCGGGCGCACAGGTAATTCTTATTTCTGGTTATGACGGAGGTACTGGTGCAGCTCCAAGAAGCTCTATACATAATGCCGGACTTCCATGGGAATTAGGTCTTGCAGAGGCACATCAGACACTTACAATGAACGGACTGCGTAATAAGGTTATTATTGAGACAGATGGTAAGTTAATGAGCGGAAGAGACGTTGCTATCGCAGCAATGCTTGGTGCAGAGGAATTCGGATTTGCAACAGCTCCACTTGTAACTATGGGCTGCGTAATGATGAGAGTATGTAACCTTGATACATGCCCTGTTGGTGTTGCAACACAGAATCCTGAGCTTCGTAAGAGATTTACAGGTAAGCCAGAATATGTTGTTAATTTCATGAGATTCATTGCACAGGAACTCCGTGAGATAATGGCTGACTTAGGAATTAAGACACTTGATGAGCTGGTAGGAAGAACAGATTTGCTTGAGCAGAAGAATGTTGCCAAGAGCGGACGTTCAGCAGAGATTGATTTATCACAGATTCTTGACAATCCATATGTTAAGCAGACAAAGATACATTATGATAAGAAAAATGTATTTGATTTCGAACTTGAGAAGACAGTTGATGAAAAGATTTTACTTAAGAAGTTCGAATCTGCCATGGAGACAGGAAGCAAGAGAAGTCTTGAAATCGATGTTGCCAATACAGACCGTACATTAGGAACACTTCTTGGCGCTGAGATTACAAGAAGATTTGATGATAAGCTTGATGATGATACATATACAGTAAAATGTAATGGCGCAGGCGGACAGAGCTTTGGTGCATTTATTCCTAAGGGACTTACACTTGAACTTGTAGGTGATAGTAACGATTACTTTGGTAAGGGACTTTCAGGTGGAAAGCTTATTGTATATCCACCAACAGGAAGTACTTATAAGGAAGACGAAAATATCATCATCGGTAATGTTGCATTATATGGTGCTACAAGTGGTAAGGCGTTCATCAATGGTGTTGCCGGAGAAAGATTCTGTGTAAGAAATTCAGGTGCAACAGCAGTTGTTGAGGGAACTGGTGACCACGGCTGTGAATATATGACAGGTGGTACAGTAGTAGTCTTAGGCAAGACTGGCAAGAACTTTGCTGCTGGTATGAGCGGTGGAATTGCTTATGTTCTTGATGAAGACACAAGTCTTTACAAGAGAGTTAATAAGCAGCTCGTTTCAATGGAAGCAGTTTCTAACAAATATGATGTCCTTGAGTTAAAGCAGCTTATAACAGAACATGTTGCTTATACTAATTCTAAGAAGGGCAAGGAAATACTTGATAACTTCGGAGAATATCTTCCAAAGTTCAAGAAAATCATGCCACATGATTATAAGAAGATGCTTAACATGATAGTACAGATGGAAGAAAAAGGACTTAGCAGCGAACAGGCTCAGATAGAAGCATTCTATGCGGCTACCAAGTAGGGTTGAGACGCAGTCGCGACTGACAAAAGCGAAGCTTTTGGAAGTGCACCCGTAGGGACAGTGCAAGTTTATAACATACATGAAAGGAGCTAACCATGGGAAAGCCAACAGGATTTTTAGACTATGAAAGAGTTGAAGCCACAGCGGTTTCACCTAAGGAAAGAATAAAGAATTTTAATGAATTTCATACACCTCTGTCAGAAGATGAGCAGAGAAAGCAGAGTTCACGCTGCATGGACTGTGGCGTGCCATTCTGCCAGTCTGGTATGACAATAAAGGGAATGACTAGCGGATGTCCTCTTAATAATCTTATTCCGGAATGGAATGATCTTCTTTACACAGGAAACTGGGAACAGGCATATCACAGGTTACATAAGACAAGTAACTTCCCTGAATTTACAAGCCGTGTGTGTCCTGCACTCTGTGAGAAGGCATGTACATGCGGACTTAATGGCAAGGCAGTATGTACCAAAGAGAATGAAATGGCAATCATTGAACATGCGTATGCCAAAGGTTATGCGAAAGCAAATCCTCCTAAGGTAAGAACTAAGAAGAGAATTGCTGTAGTAGGTTCAGGCCCTGCCGGACTTGCTGTAGCAGACCAGTTAAATCAGAGAGGACACAGTGTTACTGTATATGAAAGAGCTGACCGTATCGGTGGACTTTTAAGATATGGCATTCCTAATATGAAGCTTGAAAAGCATATAATTGACAGAAAGCTTGATATTATGAAGGAAGAAGGCATTGAGTTCGTAACTAATGCAAATGTTGGTGAGAACATTAAGGCTAAGAAGCTTATGGCAGATTATGATGCTGTAGTACTTGCGTGTGGTGCTGCTAATCCAAGAGATATCAATGCTCCTGGAAGAGATGCCAATGGAATATATTTTGCAGTAGATTTCCTTACAGCAACTACAAAGAGTCTTCTTGATTCAGGACTTAAGGATGGCAGATACATTTCTGCAAAGGATAAAAATGTTATCGTTATCGGTGGTGGTGATACAGGTAATGACTGTGTCGGAACATGTATAAGACACGGCTGTAAGTCGGTAACACAGCTTGAGATGATGCCAAAAGCACCAGATGAGCGTGCGGAGAACAATCCTTGGCCACAGTGGCCTTTAGTCTGCAAGACAGATTACGGTCAGGAAGAAGCAATTGCAGTATTCGGACATGATCCAAGAATATATACAACTACAGTTAAGGAATTCAAGAAGGATAAGAAGGGTAATCTTACAAGTGTTGTTACAGTAAAGCTTGAGTCTAAGACTGATGAAAAGACAGGAAGAAGAATGATGGTCCCTGTGGAGGGAACAGAAGCAGAGCTTCCATGTGAGCTTGTACTGATAGCAGCAGGTTTCCTGGGTTCACAGAAATATGTTACAGATGCATTTGGAGTTGAACTTACAGAAAGAACTAATGTAAAGACAGCAGCAGACGGATTTGAAACAAGTGTACCGGGTGTATTTACAGCAGGAGATATGCATACAGGACAGTCACTTGTTGTGAAAGCTATAAGACAGGGAAGAGACTGTGCAAGAGCAGTTGATTACTACCTTATGGGATATACTAATCTCTAATTTATGATTATCAGAATATGGCATGGATGATATGAAAACGGCTTAGATAAGCGTTTTCTGTGGCATCCGTGCCATATTTTAGTCTTAGTTAATGGTTGTTTTTATAAGTTTTATGGTGTATATTAGTCTCTGATATGGGAATTACAATATGAGGAAGCGGAGGAGATAATATGCTGACAGTGATGATTCTTTTGGATTCTGTGGAGAAGGTTCAAAGGTTTGTAAGTACAATTAGTAAGTACTCATGTGGGTTTGATGTTGAATCAGGATATAGCTGTGTTGATGGCAAATCATTAGTTGGTTTGTTCAGTCTGGATATCAGTAAACCATTACAGCTTACAATTAATGACGGAGAAGGCGAGATTGAGGATGTATTAAGGGATATACAGGAGTTCATGGAATACTAATTAAATATATCAGGAGAATAATAAGTTGAAGAAATTACTAGCAGTTATACTTTCGGTTATTATGGTATTTTCATTTGCGGCATGTGCAGGAAAATCAGCTAATAACGAAGGTGAGAGTCAGACAGAAGAGACAACAACAATAAGAATCGGAGCTATGGCAGGGCCTACAGCAATGGGAATGGTTAAGCTGCGTAAAGATTCAGAGAATGGCAATACTAAGAACACATATGCATTTGAAGATTTTGCTACAGATGCATCTGCATTTGTAACACCACTTGCAACCGGAGAGATTGATATAGCAGCTGTTCCATCTAATCTTGCAGCTAATATATATAATAAGACGGAAGGTAAGGTCCAGGTTGTTGCTGTTAATACACTTGGAGTTCTTAATCTTGTAGAAAGAGGCAACACTGTCAACAGTATCAGCGACCTTAAGGGTAAGACTATATATGCTACAGGAATGGGTGCAGTGCCGGAATATACCATAAGATATATTCTTTCAGGTAACGGACTTGATGCCGACAAAGATGTTAATATTGTGTGGTGTTCAGATACAACAGAAGCACTTTCTAAGTTAAAGTCAGAAGATGGTGCAATTGCTGTTCTTCCACAGCCTTTTGTTACAGCAGCAAGTGCCCAGATTAGTGGTTTAAGAGTTGTTATGGATCTTAATGAAGCATGGGAGAAGATTAATAATAATTCTAAGATTGTTACAGGTGTAATTGTTGTAAGAAAAGAATTTGCTGAAAAATATCCAGAACAGCTTAAGAAGTTCATTGATGAATATAACGAAAGTGTTGCATATACTTCAAGCAATATTGATGAGACAGCACAGCTTATTGCTGAGTATGGAATTGTTGCATCAGAAGCAATAGCTAAGAAGGCTCTTCCTAAGTGCCATATTGTATGCTATATTAATAATAACATGAGAAGTGCACTTGAAGGGTTCTTACAGGTGTTATATGACCAGAATCCTAAGTCGGTAGGTGGCAGTATGCCGAAAGATGATTTCTATTATGAATATTAATAAGAAGATATTGAATGTAATATATAAAGTGCTGGCAGTTATGCTGGCACTTATTTTATGGGAAATAGCTGCGCTAAAGATTGATTCACCGATATTATTAGTGACACCGATACAAGTGCTTGGCAGATTATTTACTATATGGCATGAACCGGATTTTGCAGGAACTGTGTGGTTTACAATGTATCATATTGTCGGTGGATTTCTCGCAGGATTATTGTGTGGAATTATATGTGCAGTGCTTGCATATATATGTAAGCCTGTTGAATATATTCTGTGGCCGTGGATGGTTACAATTAAGGCAGTACCTGTTGCGTCTTTTGTGGTTATATGTCTTATATGGTTTACGGCAAAGAATCTGTCGGTGTTCATTGCATTTTTAATAGTTGTGCCTGTTATATACCAGAATACACTGACCGGTCTTAGAAGTACTGATAAAGGCATTAGGGAAATGGCAGATGTATTTCATATTCCTTGGATTCGCAGAATACGTTATATTATCATGCCACAGCTTTCACCTTATCTTATATCAGCAGGAAGAGTTACTGCTGGTATGGCTTGGAAAGCAGGAGTGGCAGCAGAGATTATCGGAATGCCCAAAGGTTCTGTTGGACAAATGCTTTATATGTCGAAAATATATCTTGATACGGATGATTTGCTGGCGTGGACGGTTATAATTGTTGTATTGAGTGTGATATTTGAAAAACTTGTTGTGCTTGCTTTAAAAGCAGCACTAAAAAAATAGCGTTGACAATGTGAATATTGCCAACGCTATTTTTGCGTTAATTTTATTTGTGCATTGAAAATGCTGTTAAGTCATATTTACTTAAGTTGTCTGAAACATTACGGTCGTCTGCTTCGGCGAGCAGCTTGTCACGGTCTTTGGCAGCAAGAACAGGATTCTTTCCACTTCTGTGACGGCTTGGTCCACCAACACAGCCGCCTTCACATACCATTCCCTCAATGAAATCTGCAGGGAGTTTTCCTACTTTAAGAAGTGTAAGTGCTTTCTTACATTCGGCAGCACCTGAGCATTTTTCTATATTGAATTTATCAGGGTCAGCACCTGCTTCACGCATACATTGTGCAACAGCAGCGGAAACACCGCCTCCGTTACCGAATCTTTTACCATATATGCTTGCCTGCTGGTCGCTGTTTTCCTCAGGCTCAAGAACTACTTCTTTAGCCCGCATCATTGCTCTGAATTCACCGATTGTAAGTACGAAATCAGCATTTCCCTGACCCTTATATTCCTGCTTTTCATTCTTCTTTGCTATGCATGGTCCGATAAATACGGTTATTGTATCAGGATCTTCTGACTTAAGAAGTCTTGAAAGTGCAAACATAGGGGATATAGTTGTTGATATATGTTCTGCAAGCTCAGGATACTGTTTCTTAATCAGATTAACAAATGCAGGACAGCATGAGGTTGTAAGCTTCTTTCCTTCTTTAGCTGCTTCAAGCCATTCTTCTGCCTCGGCCTGTGCAGTAAGGTCTCCGCCAAGACCTACCTCATACATATCATTAAAGCCCAGCTTCTTGCATGCTGTGCGGATGCTGCTCATTGTTATTGTGTCTCCAAACTGTCCTTCAACAGCAGGTGCTACCATGGCAACGACTTTCTTTCCGTCTACGATCGCCTTTATTACATCAACTATATCAGTTTTAGAACCGATAGCACCGAATGGACAGGCGTGGATACACTGTCCGCACTGGATACATTTGTTTTCATCTATTTCACAGATGCCATTCTCATCCATTGTAATAGCATTGGCTGGACAGATTTTCTTACATGGCCTTATGAGGTCTGCGATTGCATTGTATGGACAGGCTTTGGCACACATGCCGCATTCCTTGCATTTGTCAGGGTCTATGTAGGCTCTGTCTCTTGTCATGCTTACAGCACCGAACTTACATGCCTGCTGGCAGGCTTTCATCATACATTTTCTGCAATTATCAGTTACGATATAGTGGGAAAGTGGACAGTCGGCACATGCGGCTTCAATTACCTGGATTATGTTATTGGCACCCGGATGGTCACTTTCTGTTGGACATTTGCCTTCTGCAAGGCGGATTCGCTGTCTTGCGATTTCTCTTTCTTTATATACACAACAGCGGAATCTTGCTTTAGGACCGGGAAACATCTTGTATGCCAGTTCGTCCTTTTCTTCTTCAAACCTTCCTGCATATGCGAGCTTGGCAACTTCATACAGGATTTCATGCTTGATATTCTGTATAGTAGCATCATTAGATAACATAATGAAACCTCCTTTGTAATGATTGACAAAAAATTATCGATTACTAATTACTATAGCAGATTTTTTAAAATGATTCTATATAAATGTGGTATTTTTTCTCGTTATATGTAATAATATTTTTGAAAATAAAAATATATAAAGGGGGATTAATTATGCCTTACATTCCAATTATTCCAATCATTATTGTGGTACTGCTTATATTGTTATTCGCATTTGTACCAATGAGATTATGGATTACAGCATTAGCATCAGGAAGCCATGTCGGTATAGGAACTCTTATCGGTATGAGACTGAGAAAGGTTCCGCCAGCAAGAATTGTGCTTCCACTTATTCAGGCAAGAAAAGCCGGATTACAGCTTAACACTAATCAGCTCGAGTCACATTATATGGCAGGTGGTCATGTAGATGCTGTTGTTAATGCACTTATTGCATCAAGCAGAGCTGGTATGAACATACCATTTGAGATGGCTGCAGCTATCGACCTTGCAGGCCGTGATGTTTTAGAGGCTGTCAGAATGAGTGTTAATCCTAAGGTTATTGAGACACCTAATATTTCAGCAGTTGCCAAGGATGGTATTGAACTGTTAGTTAAGGCAAGAGTTACTGTTAGAACTAATATTAACCAGTTGGTTGGTGGTGCAGGCGAGGCTACTGTAATTGCCAGAGTCGGTGAGGGTATTGTAACAACAGTTGGTTCAGCAGATTCGCACAAGAGCGTGCTTGAGAATCCTGATTCTATCTCTAAGGCTATATTGCAGAAGGGTCTTGATATTGGAACAGCATTCCAGATTCTTTCTATTGATATTGCGGATGTTGATATCGGAAGAAATATAGGCGCTCATCTTCAGAGTCTTCAGGCTGAGGCTGATAAGAATATTGCACAGGCTAAGGCAGAGGAAAGAAGAGCAGCCGCTGTTGCTCTTGAACAGGAGATGAAAGCAAGCGTTGTAGCTGCTGAGGCAGAAGTACCTAAGGCTTTGGCTGAAGCTTTAAGAACAGGCAGAATGGGATTTAAGGATTATTATGACCTTCAGAATTTAAAGGCTGATACCAAAATGAGACAGTCGATAGCAGGAGAAACAGAGAAGCCGGCAACTATTTAATGAACTTGTGAATTAAAAGGAAAGCGGATTTGTATGGAAATAATAATTATATGGGCAATATTCATTATTATAGTTATAATGAATATGAATAAAGCCAAGAAGATGCAGCAGGAGCGCATGCAGGAACACCAGCGTAATATGCAGGAACATAACCAGAATGTGCCGGAATATGGTAGTAATATGCATCGGATGCAGAATAACAGTTCCGGGAATGGCTCATTAAGCCACGGTGCTAATCTGAATAAGAAGGATGACAGCCATGCACAGTCTGCACCATACATGGTGAATTCTTATGGTGAAAAGCAGTACATTGATCCGTCTGTACAGACATATTCAGGTTCTCAGAAGATGACAAGTGCAGAAACTGAAAAGCTTAAGCAGGAGATTCGTTCAAGAAATAACTTTAATGGCAAGAATGTTACTTCGCATAGAGCAGAGGCACCGGTTCCGCAATATGTTACTCCACCGCCAGCAGCAGATAATGCAGCACCTGCAATGAAGACACTTGATAAAGCAGAATTTCATTCACCGGTTATGCAGGCGGGAAGCACTGGAACATATTCTGATATGACAGGCGGACATACATTTACACAGTATGACTGCGGACATGAATATAATGATGAGATTGTTCCACAGAGTCAGACGGGAGGTAAAGTTATTCTTGATGACATTAAGTTTGATAAGAATGAGATGCGCAAGGCTTTTGTTATGCAGGAGATTTTGAAAAGGAAAGTTATATAATGGGTTATTAAAGGATACTGTTTGTGAGTTGACTCATGACAGTATCCTTTTTATATATCATAAAATGTTTTTATAGTTCTTCTAAAAAGAGCTTCAATAAATTTTTTTGTTTATCTGTAAGCATAGAAACATTTATTGTATTGGCGTTTGGCTTTTCAAAACCGACTAGATAATCAGTAGAACAATGGTAGAAACGCGCGAGTGCAATAAGCATTTCCAAACTTGGTGTGCGCTCTCCCTTTTCATAGTTCGAGATAACAGTTGGTGATACATTTAGAGCCAATGCAACTTCTCGTTGGGATAGTTTATGTGTTGTCCGTTGTTCCTGTAAACGTTCTCCTAAACCATTAATCATAGATTACCTCCACTATTTTTCTATGATTTTACATTCTATATTATATCCGTAGGCTAATATAAAAATGCTCATAGCATTGTATTGTTTGCTAAAAGATGATATAATTACGAAAATGATATTGGGGATATGGTTAATAAATGCACTTTGTAAAGCAGTGGAGATATACAAAGGAGATAGCTTATGGATTTGGATAGAAGAGAATTACAGTGCATTCTGAATGCAATTAATGAGAATATTTTCTTTAAAGACACTAATGGCAGATATGTTTTATCGACACATGTATGTAATATGTTAAACAGCAACGGTGATTCTAGTTTTTCAATATATGGAAAAACGGATTTGGATATTCAGCCAGATAAAACACTTGGAAAAAAGTTTTATGAAGAAGATATGAATATAATAAAGACGAAAAATAACGTGAATTATATTGAGAAAATGCAGTTCGGAGAAGAGGTGTTTTATTATCAGATAAATAAAAATCCTGTATTAGATGCTGATGGAAATGTAATGGGTATAGTTGGGATTGTAAAAGATATTTCTAATCTGATTAAATTACAAGAAAAGTTAAAAAATTATAGTATAACAGATATGATGACACAAACATATAACAGGTCTTTTTACGAATCAGGTGAATATAAAAATAAACTTAAATATCCAGTAGGTGTTGTTATGGCTGATATAAATAATTTGAAATATTATAATGATAATTATGGGCATAAAGAAGGCGATATCTTAATTAGGACCATTGTTAATAATATGCAGCGTTATATTAGACCTGTAGATGTATTAATAAGATTAGGGGGAGATGAATTTCTTATTCTATTACAGGAATGTGATAAAAAGGATAGTGATAAAATTATAAATCAGATAAAAAATGCTGAAGGTAATATAAAGTTACAGAACATTACAGTGGGAACTTCTTATGGCATATCCATAGCGAATAACGAAGAAGAATTAAATAATTCAATTGCTGAAGCAGATAAAGCTATGTATGCAGATAAAAGGAAAAGCAAGAAAATATTGTAAAGCAGGAAGAGGTGCTCAGTATGTTTTCAGAAGCGTTGAGAATATTGGACAGGAATATGGCAGAGTTGATGGTCGACAGAATGAAGGATGAGATAGTGGATTTGAAGGAGCAGAATGATGAACTGCTGGAAGAACAGAGATAGCATTTACATTGAAAACAGATTGAATATGATTCAAAAAGAACCGTGTGATGACATAAAATCACACGGTTCTTTTAATCAGTGCAGAAGATGGGACTTGAACCCACACGCGGTAACCCGCACAAGAATCTGAATCTTGCTCGTCTGCCATTCCGACACTTCTGCATATATGATGTATAACAAACTTAATAAGTTACACAACATTGATATTTTATAGGAGATTTGAAAATGTGTCAATATGAATAGCTGTCATTTTTAAAATTTCTTATCTGAAAGGGAACCGAGGCTGGTTGGATTGGACGTTGAAGTGGAGGGAAGGCACGATGAAGTCCAAAAAAGAAGTCAAAGCTGTTCGGATTGGACGTTGAAGCAGAGGGAAGGCACGATGAAGTCCAAAAAAGAAGTCAAAGCTGGTTGGATTGGACGTTTATGCAGAGGAAAGGCACGAAAAAGTCCAAAAAGGAAGTCGAAGCATGAAAAAACAGAAAATTCAAAAAATTTCAAAAAAGTTTAAAAAAGCTGTTGACATTATATTGATGTGGTGATATTATAATCAAGTCGTCAGCAAACAGCGAGCGACACGAAAACAAAACAAGCAGTCGTGGCGGAATTGGCATACGCGCTAGACTAAGGATCTAGTCCATATTGCTTGGGTGCGGGTTCAAGTCCCGCCGACTGCACTAAAAGCACCGAGGTAACCTCGGTGCTTTTTTTGTGCATGCAGCGATGAGAGAAAACATGGAAAGCTCACAGTTGTGCGGGCAGCGATGAGAATAGATGTAGAAAGGAAATTATATGAATACAGCATTAACAATAGCAGGAAGTGATTGCAGCGGAGGAGCAGGAATACAGGCGGATTTAAAAACATTTGCAGCACATAAGGTATATGGAATGTCAGCAATTACTGCCCTTACAGCACAGAATACTTTAGGAGTTACAGGAATATCGGAATCTTCACCTGAATTTCTTAAGGCACAGCTTGATGCAATATTTACAGATATATATCCTGATGCAGTTAAGATAGGAATGGTTGCGTCAAAGGAACTTATTGAAACAATAGCAGATGCGTTAATTACATATAAGGCAAAAAATATTGTTCTTGACCCGGTTATGGTATCAACAAGTGGAAGCAGACTTATTAAAGAAGATGCAGCAGAGGTTCTTAAAGAACGCCTGATGGTGCTTGCTGATGTTATAACTCCTAATATTCCGGAGACAGAGGTTCTTACAGGAATGACTGTTGACAGTGCAGATTCAATGGAGAAAGCAGCGATAAAGATATATGAACATCTGAAGACAAAAGGCGGTAATGCGGCTGTCTTAGTAAAAGGTGGACATGCAGTTCATACAGCTAATGACTGTCTGTGCGTAGATGGCAGTATAGTGTGGCTTAATGGAGAAAGGATTGATAATCCTAACACACATGGAACTGGCTGTACATTGTCATCAGCCATTGCAGCTAATCTTGCACAGGGATTATCAATAGAAGAAAGTGTGAAGGCAGCTAAGGAGTACCTGACAGGTGCATTGAAAGCAGGGCTTAATCTTGGAAGCGGCAGCGGCCCGCTTGACCATACATACTGGCTTGATATTAATAAGTAGTAGAAGGAGAGACAGATGGACAGCTTCTTATATAGTATAAATGCAACGGTACCAATATTTTTAGTTATGATAGTTGGCTGGGTAATAAAGCAGCTTGGCGTTATAGATGACCATTTTGCAAATGTGGCTAATAAATATGTATTTAAGGTGGCACTTCCAGTACTGTTATTCAGGGATTTGGCAGCAGCAGATTTTAAATCGCAGTTTGATGTTAAGTTCGTACTGTACTGCATGATTGTTACTACTATAATGTTTAGCGGAATATGGATATGCACAGAGATATTCATGAAGGATGATACGCAGAAGGGTGCATTTGTGCAGGCATCATTCAGAAGCAGTGCAGCGATACTTGGAATGGCATTCATACAGAATATGTACCAGAGCACTGGAATGGCGCCACTTATGATAGTTGCTGCAGTTCCGTTGTTTAATATATTTTCGGTAATAGTGCTTACCTTTAAGGCACATCCTGAGTATCATGGCAGCACAGAAGAACAATCTACGGATAAGAAAGAAAACATTAAAAAAGCGTGCTTTAATATTGTAACTAATCCGATAATTATAGGAATTGTGCTGGGATTGTTATCTTCTCTTGCAGGATTAAGATATCCAGTAATTATCAATAAGACAATTAATAATATTGCGCAGACAGCTACACCTGTTGCACTTATATGTATTGGTGCGTCATTTGAAGGGAAAAAGGCAATTAAGAAGATTAAACCTACGGTTATTGCTACATTTTTAAAACTCGTGGGTCTAGCAGCAATATTTCTTCCTATAGCAGTAAAAATGGGATTTCGTAATCAGGAACTTATGGCAATTCTTATTATGCTTGCTTCACCATCTACAGTTACCTGCTTTGTTATGGCTAAAGGTATGGATAATGACGAGGTGCTGTCATCAAGCATAGTTGTGCTTACAACATTACTTTCAAGTGTGACTCTTACAGCGTGGATATTTATATTGAGAAATTTTGGACTTATTTAGAATATTTATAGTGTTTTTATCAGGTGATTCATGTTATAATAGACAAGCTTAATTTACTGTGGTAAAGTGAAAGCATATTAAAGCGAGAAAGGCATGGATTTTTATATGGCTAAGAATATCAGAAAAGCCGTCCTGTTACTGGCAATGTTGTCTGTGATTGTGGGAATGTTCACAGCATGCAGTAATAAAAAGAGCGATGATGGACGAACTACATTTACAGTAGGATTTGATGCGGAATTCCCACCTTATGGTTACAAGGATGATAGTGGAGAGTATGTAGGTTTTGACCTTGATCTTGCACAGGAAGTATGTGAAAGAAATGGCTGGAATCTGGTTAAGCAGCCTATTGACTGGGATTCTAAAGATATGGAGCTTAGTTCAGGCTCTATTGACTGTATATGGAACGGTTTCACGCTTAATGGAAGAGAGCGTGAGTATACATGGTCTAAGGCATATATTGATAATTCACAGGTTGTTATAGTTAAATCTGGTTCAGGAATAAAGAAGTTAGAAGACCTTAAGGGTAAGGTTGTTATTGTACAGGCTGATTCATCAGCTCTTGCAGCATTTACAGGAGAGGATGCAACAGAAGAAAATCTTGCACTTGCGGCACAATTTAAGACACTTCAGCAGGTATCTGATTATAACTCAGCATTTATGAACCTTGAATCAGGTTCGGCAGATGCTGTATGTATGGATATGGGTGTTGCAAAGTACCAGCTTGAGCAGAGAGGTAACAAGTTCATAATGCTTGATGAGACTGTTTCATCCGAACAGTATGGTATTGGTTTTAAGTTAGGTAATACAGCATTAAGAGATGAAGTTCAGACAAGCCTTAATGATATGCTTGCTGATGGCACATTTGACGAGATTGCTGAAAAATGGGGACTTACAGACAGCGTATGTCTTGGAGAAGAAGGAACAGACAGTGCCTATCTCCTTGATAGTACCAGTACAACTAAGGCTTCTTTTGGTGAAAGGCTTGTGGATATAGTTAAGCAGCTTTCATCAGGAATGTTAGCAACTCTTGCAATATTCTTCTTAACACTTATATTCTCAATGCCGCTAGGACTTCTTGTATGTGAAATAAGAAAGTCAAGAATAGGCATTGTAAGATGGATTGCGAGAATATACATATCTATAATGAGAGGAACTCCTCTTATGTTACAGCTTCTTGTTGTGTTCTTCGGACCATATTATCTGTTTGGAATGAAGGTTACGGCAACATACAGATTCTATGCTGTAATTATTGGATTTGCACTTAATTATGCAGCATATTTTGCAGAAATATACAGAGGTGGAATTGAGAGCATACCTAAAGGACAGTACGAGGCAGCAGAGGTACTCGGATATTCCAAGGTACAGACATTCTGGAAGATTATATTCCCTCAGATGGTTAAGAGAGTACTTCCTCCGGTTACTAACGAGGTTATAACACTTGTTAAGGATACATCACTTGCATTTGCACTTGCTTACACAGAAATGTTTACACTTGCCAAGCAGGTAGCGGCTTCAACAGCAAGTATCATGCCATTATTCATAGCAGGATTGTTCTATTACATTTTCAATTTCCTTGTTGCTATGGTTATGGAAAAGTTAGAAAAGCGTATGCAGTATTTTGATTAAGGAGGATTTTAATATGAAGAAATTATTAGAAATATCACATTTAAAGAAATCCTTCGGCGATACTGAGGTGCTTAAGGATATATCAATGGAAGTTAACGAGGGTGAGGTTGTTGCAATTCTTGGACCTTCCGGCTCTGGTAAATCAACACTGCTTCGTTGTGCAACACTTCTTGAGACAATGGATGCAGGAACTCTTAAGTTAGGTGGTGAAACTGCATGTGAGGACAAGGACGGAGTTTCAGTGTATGTTGGAAAGAAAGAATTAAGAGAAATCAAGAATACATATGGACTTGTGTTCCAGAACTTTAATCTTTTTCCGCATTATACAGTTATGAAAAATGTTACTGATGCACCTGTTTGTGTCCAGAAAAGGGACAAGAATGAAGTAGAGAAAGAAGCCAAAGAGCTTTTAAAGAAAGTTGGACTTGATGGCAAAGAGAACAGTTATCCATGCCAGTTGTCAGGAGGACAGCAGCAGCGAGTTGCGATAGCAAGAGCACTTGCAATGAATCCTGAAATGCTTTTCTTTGATGAGCCTACATCAGCACTTGACCCTGAGATTACTGCAGGAATTCTTAAGGTTTTAAGACAGCTTGCTGATGAAAAGATGACAATGATTATCGTTACACATGAGATTGAATTTGCAAGAAAAGTTGCAGACAGGGTAATATTCATGGATGGCGGAGTTATTGTTGAGCAGGGTAAGCCGGAGGATGTTATTGACAATCCAAGCAATGAAAGAACCAAAGCATTTTTACAGAAGATGGAAAAATAATTATTTATGTGTATACAAACTAAATAGCTGGATATAATTATGAATGGGAAGTTTTTTAATGAGAAAACTTCCCATTTTCTTGCATTGTGGATTTTGTTGTATAATGCTAGAATTGTATTGCTAAAGTTAGAAGAGACTAACTTGAAAGATTACAAAGCATTTGTTTAGGAGGATTATATGGCAGCATATTTAGAGATTGAAAAGGTTATAGGCAGAGAAATTCTTGATTCAAGAGGCAATCCTACAGTTGAGGCAGAGGTTTATCTTGCGGATGGAACTGTTGGAAGAGGCGCAGCACCTTCAGGAGCATCTACAGGTGAATTTGAGGCGCTAGAGTTAAGAGATAAGGATAAGTCAAGATATTTGGGAAATGGTGTTACTAAGGCAGTAGAGAACATAAACACTGTTATTAATGACTGCCTCTTTGGAATAGATGCATCTGATATATATGCAGTTGATGCAGCGATGATTAAAGCCGATGGAACTAAGGATAAGTCTAATCTTGGTGCAAATGCTATTCTTGCGGTATCTATTGCAGCAGCAAGAGCAGCTACTGTCTCTCTTGATATTCCTCTTTACAGATTCCTAGGCGGAGTATCAGGAAACAGGCTTCCTGTTCCAATGATGAATATTATTAATGGAGGCTGCCATGCATTATCAAGTGGGCTTGATGTTCAGGAATTCATGATTATGCCTGTTGGGGCACCAAGCTTTAAGGAATGCTTAAGATGGTGTGCAGAGGTATTTCATGCACTTGCAGCTATACTTAAAGAAAGAGGACTTGCAACCTCTGTAGGCGATGAGGGTGGCTTTGCTCCGGCACTTAAGTCAGATGAGGAAGCAATTGAGACAATATTACAGGCAGTAGAAAAGGCTGGATATAAGCCGGGCAGGGATTTTAGGATTGCAATGGATGCAGCTTCTTCAGAGTGGAAGAGTGAGAAAGGAAAGGGTTATTACAAGCTTCCTAAGGCTGGAACAGAGTATACAGCAGAGGAGCTTATTGAGCACTGGGCTAAATTATGTGAGAAGTATCCTATTATATCTATTGAAGATGGTCTTGATGAAGAGGACTGGGAAGGCTGGAAGAAGCTTACAGACAGACTTGGAGATAAGGTTCAGCTTGTAGGTGATGATCTTTTTGTTACTAATACAGAGAGACTCTCTAAGGGAATTGAACTTGGAGCAGGTAATGCAATTCTTATCAAGCTTAATCAGATTGGTTCAGTTTCAGAGACACTTGAAGCTATCAAGATGGCTCATAAAGCAGGATATACAGCAATCAGCTCACACAGATCAGGTGAGACAGCAGATACAACAATAGCAGACCTCGCTGTTGCTCTTAACACTTGCCAGATTAAGACAGGTGCTCCTTCAAGATCAGAAAGAGTTGCTAAGTATAACCAGCTTTTAAGAATTGAGGAACAGCTTGGCACTAGTGCAGTATATCCGGGAATCAGGGCTTTTAATGTTAATAATGATTAATCATTTGAAACAGATATTGAAAAAATATTAAGAAAGCCTTATAGTTGTGTATGATTATAATATATGTAACAGGAAGGCAGAACAATGATTAAGAAATTAGGAAGAAACGACCATTGCTGGTGTGGCAGTGGTAAGAAATACAAAGCGTGTCATGAAGCATTTGACGATAAGTTAAGATATCTTGAGGATATTGGACATATTGTTCCATCACACAAGTTAATCAAGACACCTGAACAGATTGAGAAGATTAAAGAGAGTGCTAAGATAAATGTAGCATGCCTTGATGCGGTTGCAGCAGCAATACATGAAGGCATGAACACTGCTGAGATTGATAAGATTGTATATGATGTAACTACTGATATGGGGGGGATTCCAGCACCACTTAATTATGAAGGATATCCTTACAGTGTGTGTACATCTGTTAATGAGCAGGTATGCCACGGATTTCCATCTAAGGATGTTATCCTTAAGTCAGGTGATATTGTAAATGTTGACTGTTCTACAATTCTTCATGGATATTTTTCGGATTCATCAAGAATGTTCTGTATAGGTGATGTTAAGCCTGAGGTAAAGAAGCTTGTTGATGTTACTAAGGAATGTGTTGAATTAGGACTTGAGCAGGTTAAACCTTGGGGCTTCTTAGGTGATATGGGACAGGCAGTACATGACCATGCATATGCTAATGGATATACTGTTGTAAGAGAAATCGGCGGTCATGGAGTCGGACTTGAATTCCATGAAGATCCTTGGGTTGGGTACAACACTAGAAAAGGAACAGACATGGTTATGGCTCCGGGAATGATGTTTACAATAGAGCCTATGGTTAATATGGGTAAGGTAAATGTCGTTACAGATGAAAAGAACGGCTGGGAAGTATCTACAGCTGATGGACTTCCTTCAGCACAGTGGGAAATTCAGGTTCTTGTAACAGAGGACGGACATGAAGTAATAAGTTGGTAAGAAATAAAATAAGTTCCTGCCAATCAGGCACGCTTTCGCTGCTCTCGCCTCGCAGCGGTACTAAATTCGCGTTACACGCTCATTAAGTACCGGCGGGCTCAAAGCGCCTGATTGGCAGGAACTTTTTTATTGATGTGATACCTATAGGTAGTCGCATTATGGGGTGCTTGATAGGTAATTTTGATAAATAACTACTAAGATAAACGTTAAAAAAGCCTATAAGATGTAAAAGATGCATACATCTTATAGGCTTTTTCGTTATTCAAGCTGGATTAAAAAGAAATTAAGTAGAAATATTACCTATTAATCATACATTTTAATTGTTATTATAGGTAGGGCATAATAATATATGTAAAATAACCTGGTTAACACAGTTTATAAGTATATTCAGCACACAAATGACATTGTATATCCAGAATTAGACGACTTGTCGTCTATCTGACAGTAGATATCCGGTGTTAAGAGGCAGTTCACAGACATCAGACTGTCATATAATTATCATCATATAACCGCCTTCTGTGTCCATTTTCCACGGATGAATCTTATAAGGAATGCAAGTGAACGGAATCCCCAGTCGATGAACATACCAAACCATACGCCTAGTACCCCAAGTCCTAATGTACCACCAAGAAGGTAACTGCTTCCCACACGGAATGCCCACATAGAGAAGATGCTTACCATCATTGTGTATTTGGCATCACCGGCAGCACGGAGAGCATTAGGCATAGTAAAGCTAAGTGGCCATATGAATATTGCTACAATTGAGAAGCAATGGATAAGGCTTAAACCGGTTTTTGTTGCTTCCGGTGACAGATGGAAAAGTCCTACCACAGGAACGGCAACTATTGTCATTACAATGTTGGTTGCAAGAATACCTGCATATGCAATAAACATAAGTTTTTTTCCATATCTTTTGGCTTCATCAGGCTTCTTTGCACCTATACACTGGCCAATAACAGTAATCATTGCCATGCCAATTGCGTTACCCGGAATATTGGCAAACATTGTAACAGAATTGGCAACAGAGTTGGCAGCGATGGCAGCAGTACCAAATGTTGAAACAAGGCTTGAAACAGAAAGCTTACCTATCTGGAACATGCCGTTTTCCAATCCGCTCGGAAGACCAATAGACAGAATCTTCTTAATGATAGAAGGTGATGGAAGAAAATCTTTGCAGGTCTTTATTCTTATTGCTGATTCTGTTCTGAACATAAGTCCAATAATAATTATGGCTGATATGATTCGCGAAATAAGAGTGGCTAAAGCTACACCGGCAACCCCCATATCAAATACAAATATAAATAAAGCATTCCCACAAATGTTGATTATGTTCATGATAAGGCTTGTGTTCATGCTTATCTTACTGTTTCCAATACTTCTGAAAAGTGCAGCACCTGCATTATAAACACCAAGGAACGGGTATGAGATTGCTGTTATATAGAAATATATACTTGCACTTTCAAATACATCTTTTTCAATCTTGCCAAATATGAAATTGATGATACCGTGATTGCCTATGAGAGAGATAACCATCAGTAATGATGATAGTGTACTCATAATAAATATAAGCTGTCCGGCAGATTTCTTGGACATATTAATATTCCTGCTGCCAAGATACTGGCTGCATACAACAGCACCTCCGGTTGCGAGAGCTGATAATATCTGAATAAGCAGGTTACTTATATTATCAACAAGTGCGACACCTGAAACTGCCGCCTCTCCTGCTATTGATACCATGAATGTATCAACAAAGCCTACGCTGACAGCCAGCAGCTGTTCAAATATCAGAGGAATAATAAGCTTCTTTAAATCTTTAGATGTAAACATAATAATCTCCTATATTAATACATAGCATATCTTAATAATATAAAACAATAATTTATGTAAAAACATAAGAAAAGTAGCTGTATTTAATGCAAAATACATAAAAATTGCGAAAAGACTTTTGAAAGAAGAATAATTATCTGAACAAATCTTTAGAATAAATGATTGAAAATAAGACTTGTACATGATATAATACGATATAATTTGAATATATGAAGGAGGTATTGTCGTGAAACATATTAAGACAATCAGCAACCGCGTATTAAAGGATACAATGAAGCACGGCGGATGTGGCGAGTGCCAGACATCATGCCAGTCAGCATGTAAGACATCTTGCACAGTTGGTAACCAGAGCTGTGAGAATAAGAATAACTAGTATTTTTAGTAAGAGAGTGTCGAACTATTCTGCACTCTCTTATTTTTCGTAAATGTATAGAGAACATTTACGGTTTGGAGGCTTTTTAATGATACATCAGTATAAGAATAATGGTTATAACATCGTATTAGATGTCAACAGCGGTTCTGTGCATGTTGTTGATGACATGGTATACGATATTATAGGACTTTATGAGAATAATACTCTTGAGCAGATTACAGATGCACTTAGAGACAGATATTCTGTTCAGGATATTAAAGAGGCATATGAAGAGATTGGCGAACTTAAGGAAGCAGGCCAGCTCTTTACAGAAGATATATATGAACCATATATTGATAACTTTAAGGACAGACCTACAGTTGTTAAAGCGTTATGTCTTCACATAGCACATGATTGTAACCTTGCATGTAAATATTGTTTTGCTGAAGAAGGTGAATATCATGGAAGAAGAGCTCTTATGAGCTATGAGGTAGGAAAGAAGGCACTTGATTTCCTTGTTGCCAATTCAGGTTCAAGAAAGAATCTTGAGGTTGATTTCTTTGGCGGAGAGCCAACTATGAATTTTGAAGTTGTTAAACAGCTTGTTGAATACGGAAGAAGCATAGAAGAGGCTAATAATAAGAAGTTCAGATTCACACTTACGACTAATGGTATTCTTCTTAATGACGAGATTCTTGATTTCGCCAATAAGGAAATGAGCAATATTGTTCTTAGTATTGATGGACGTAAGGAGATTAACGACCTTATGCGTCCTACAAGAAACAATCATGGAAGTTCATATGACATTATAATGCCTAAGTTCAAGAAAGTGGCAGAGAGCAGAAATCAGATGAATTATTATGTAAGAGGTACATTTACACATAATAATCTGGATTTTTCAGAAGATGTTCTTCATCTTGCTGATGAAGGATTTGAGCAGATTTCTGTTGAACCTGTTGTTGCGCAGCCAACAGATTCCTATGCCATAAGAGAAGAGGATATTCCGTTCCTTTGTGAACAGTATGATATCCTTGCGAAAGAAATCATTAAGCGAAAGAAAGCTGGTAAAGGCTTTAATTTCTTCCACTTTATGATAGATATTAATGGTGGTCCATGTGTTGCCAAGAGATTGTCAGGATGTGGTTCAGGCTGTGAGTATCTTGCAGTTACACCTTGGGGAGATTTCTACCCATGTCATCAGTTTGTTGGTAATGAAGATTTCCTTATGGGTAATGTTGATGATGGAATAGTAAGACCGGACATCAGAGACATGTTTAAGAATAGTAACGTCTATTCAAAGGAAAAATGTAAGAATTGTTTTGCAAAATTCTATTGCAGTGGTGGTTGTGCAGCTAACTCATATAACTTCCATGGTAATATCAATGATGCGTATGATGTTGGATGTGAACTTCAGAAAAAGCGTATAGAATGTGCAATAATGATTCGTGCAGCTATGGCTGAGGAAGAATAAGTAAAAGGGAGAGTTTTTAACATGAAGTACAGTTTACCTAAGAAGATTATTTATTCAATAATCGTTGCTGTTTTACTGGTTGGACTTGTATTAACAGCATTTTTCGGACTTAATGGAAAGGGATACGGAAGCACATATGATATAGATCTTGGTCTTGATCTTGCCGGTGGTGTAAGTATCACATACCAGATTAAGGAAGATAACTTTACGTCACAGGATGTAGAGGATACCATCTATAAGCTTCAGAAGCGAGTAGAAGGAAAGAGTACAGAGTCACAGGTTTATAAGGAAGGTGACAACAGAATCACTGTTGAGATTCCTGGAGTAACAGATGCTAATGAGATACTTAAGGAACTTGGTACACCAGGTTCATTGGAATTCCTTGATTCTACAGGATATACAGCATTCTCACAGGGCAATGATTATACACCACTTCTTACAGGTTCAGATGTAAAGGCTGCACAGGCTTACACTGATACTAATAGTACAGATGATACACCTTATGGTGTCCAGCTTACATTTACAGATGATGGTGCTACTAAATTCTATGATGCAACATCAGCTAATATCGGTAAAAGAATATATATTGTATATGATGGAGAAGTTGTAAGTGCACCTAACGTTAAGACAGCTATATCAGGTGGTACAGCAACTATCACAGGTATGGAATCATTCGATGAGGCAGATAACCTTGCAACATATATAAGAGTTGGTTCAATTCCTCTTACACTTGAAGAAGTAAGCTCTAACATAGTTGGTGCACAGCTTGGACATGCTGCTATCAAATCAAGTTTAATTGCTGCAGCTATTGGTCTTGCATTACTCTGCTTATTCATGATTGTTATGTTCAGAATTCCTGGACTTGTTGCAACATTATCACTTATTATCTATACAGCACTTGTTTTATTCCTTGTAAGTGTATATGATCTTACTCTTACACTTCCAGGTATTGCAGGTATTATTCTTGGTATTGGTATGGCGGTAGATGGTAATGTTATTATCTACACAAGAATAAGGGAAGAGATTGGTGCCGGAAAGTCTGTAGAAAGTGCTATTCTTTCAGGTTATAACAAGGCAACATCATCTATAGTAGATGGTAACGTAACAACACTTATCGCTGCTTTAGTATTGTACATATTCGGTACAGGTCCAGTTAAGGGCTTTGCTACAACTCTTGCAGTTGGTAATATCGTATCAATTTTTACTTCACTTGTTATTACTAAGGTTATTATGAAGCTCTTATATAACTTTGGTATAAGGGATGCTAAGTGGTATGGTAAGAATGTATACAGAAAGACTCTTAATGTTCTTAGTATTAAGAAATGGGCTGCAATTGGTTCAGCAGTAGTTATTGCTGCTGGAATCATAACTATGGCAGTTCAGGCTGGTCTTGGAAACAGAGCATTAAATTTCAGTCTTGAGTTTGTTGGTGGTTCAACAACAACATTTACATTTGATAAAGAATATACAGCAGAAGAGATTGAGGATAATATCATCCCTGTAATCAGAGATGCTGCAGGTATTACAGAGGTTCAGCAGCAGAAGGTTGCAGATTCAACACAGGTTTCCTTCAAGACATCAGATCTCTCACTTGAGCAGAGAGAAGCTATTGAAAATGCTGTTACAGCTAAGTACCCAATAAAGGATGGAACAATCGTTGAGACAGATACAATCAGCTCATCAGTTTCTGCAACAGTTAAGAGAGATGCTATTCTTTCGGTTATACTTGCTACAATCTGTATGCTTATATACATCTTTGTAAGATTCCGTGATATCAGATTTGCATTAGCTGCTGTATTAGCACTTCTTCATGATGTACTTGTTGTTCTTGCATTCTATGCATTTGCAAGAATTCCGGTTGGAACAACATTTATTGCATGTATGCTTACAATAGTAGGTTACTCTATCAACGGTACAATTATTATCTTTGACAGAATAAGAGAGCAGTTAAAGACAGCTAATTCGAAGACTAACATTACAGAACTTGTTAATTCATCAATTACAAGTACAATGTCAAGAACAGTATATACATCTATAACAACACTTATAATGCTTATTGTTCTTTTCATTATGGGCGTAACTTCTGTTAAGGAGTTCACACTTCCACTTATCGTAGGTATTGTTGTTGGTGCTTACTCATCAGTATGCTTAACAAGTGCTATGTGGTATGTAATGGGCGGCAAGAAGAGAGGCGTTGTAGAAGAGAATAATAAAAAAGCAGCTTCTAAGAAAGAGGTTTTTGAAGACGGTTCTCAGGTTTAATTAACAGATACAATAAGTTTATGACATGGCGGGGATTGTATATCAGTTCCCGCCATAATTGGTTTAATAATGAAACAGGGAGAAAATAGTGAAAAGCAACTGGAGAGTATACACTAAGAAAGCTGATTTCAAAGCAATTGGGGAAAGATTTGGCATTGACCAGGTTATGGCGAGAATTATCCGTAACAGAGGGTTAGAAACGTATGAGCAGATAAATATGTATCTTAATGGAACGGTGGATGACATGCATTCACCACATTTATTAAAGGATGCAGACAAATGTGTTGATATCCTGACAGACAAGATACATGCTGGGAAGAAAATACATATTATCGGTGATTATGATATAGATGGGATATGTTCAACAACTATTCTTTATAAAGGGCTAAAGGCAGCGGGAGCAGATGTTACATTTGCAGTACCAGACAGAATTATTGACGGATACGGTATTAATGAGCATCTGATAGATGAAGCATATAATAATGGAACTGATACGATTATTACATGTGATAATGGAATTGCTGCGATTGAGCAGATTAAATATGCTAAAGAAAAGGGAATGACAGTAATTGTTACTGACCATCATGATATTCCGTTTGATTTCGTTGATGGGGAAAAGATACATAAAGTACCACAGGCAGATGCAATTGTTAATCCTAAGCAGGAAGACTGTCCGTATCCATTTGATAAACTGTGTGGAGCGGGAGTAGCCTTCAAGGTTATTAAGATTCTATATGAGAGACTTGGACTTAATCCAATTGACCTTGAAGAATATGCAGAGCTTATGGCAATTGCAACAATAGGAGATGTAGTTGATCTGTCAGATGAGAACAGGGTAATTGTTAAATATGGTTTAAAGCATCTGGCAGTAACTACTAATATTGGTATAAGAGCACTTGTAGAGGCGTGTGAGCTTGAGATAGACAAGATAAGCTCATATCACATAGGATTTGTTATAGGTCCATGTCTTAACGCAACAGGAAGACTTGATTCAGCAAGAAGAGCCATTGAACTGCTTCTTACTACAGATATGGAAGACGCGAGAAATAAGGCTTTAGAGCTTCGCACACTTAATGTTGAAAGAAAAGATATAACAGAAGAATATGCCGCTATTGCAATTGAACAGGTTGAGAACACTGAACTAAAAGACGACAAGGTGTTAGTTGTGTATCTTCCTGACTGCCATGAAAGTGTTGCGGGAATAATTGCCGGAAGAGTAAGAGAAAAATTCTATAGGCCTTCAATAGTAATCACTAAAGCAGAAGATGGTGCAAAGGGTTCAGGGCGTTCAATAGAAGGCTATAACATGTTTGAGGAGATAAGCAAATGTGGTAAGCTCCTTAACAAATATGGCGGACATCCAATGGCTGCCGGAATATCGCTTGATATTGATAAAATTGATGAATTCAGGAAAGCACTGAATGAGAATCAGACAATGACAGAAAATGTTCTTACCCCTACAGTGTGGATTGATGTGCCTATGCCGGTTGATTATGTTGATATAAAACTTATAAAACAGTTTGAGAAGCTGCAGCCTTTCGGGAAAGGTAATGAAAAACCGGTGTTTGCAGACAGAAATCTTATTGTCAGACAGTCAGCTGTGATTGGAAAAAATAAAAATGTATTAAGATGTCAGTTAGAAAGTGAGC